>SKEZ01000924.1_pt1 | contig 18739 bp, 7 predicted proteins | sample 4843881 | NCBI WGS metagenome assembly SKEZ01 (sample SAMN11008796, study PRJNA524170) | human gut metagenome | isolation source: fecal sample from pouch patient p1, p46 | place: Israel: Tel-Aviv | reverse complement strand
CATTTTGAATGAATAATTATCACCATATAATGTTCCGAACTGATTTTCTTTTGGTCGATATTTATTCTTTTCTCCTAACTGCAAAGAACGATTTACAAGAGTATCATTTTCTTCTATTCTAGTCACAATCAATCCATATTCGTCAGAAGTATGACCATTAAATTCAAATTGTAGCATTTTCTCACCTCTTTCATATATTTTTTAATATTAAAAGAGCTGTCTTAAAGACAGCCCTTTTAAATTAGCAAACTTTTTTCCAGTCACGTTTATTACGTTCAGTGATAATATCACCAATTTGATAAGCAAGTTTCTTAATATCTTGCTCATTATTGATTTTATCAACATTGATTGTAATATTACACTCACTATTCACACTTGTATCATTTGAAGACGATGGTAGAATAGTGGTAATTGGTTTCGCCATTCTAGCATTAAATTCATTCAGAGTAGCAACTGTAGGTTTCAGTTGATCTGTGAATTCTTTTGTCAGAACAGTTTCACCCGGATTTGCACCGATTAGCATAGAATCTCCACGCGGTATTAAAGCATCTCCGCCGATCATATCAAGTATGTTGGCAGGAATACCTTTCCGTACAACACCACCTTTAGAGAATCCGTAGGATTTATATGCCTTCAGGATTTTATTTTTCAGAGTAGATCCCCAAGAATCATATTTCTTAACACCCGGAGTATTGATCTGAAGAATATCTGCAAGCTGTTGCATTTCTTTTGGTCCGACTTTCTTACCTTTAGCATTAAAATATCCTATCAAAGGACTCACTCCGGCAGGAACGTCTGTCGCACCGTCTGGACGGTTAGGTAGAGAATTTGTCCAGTCCTTCAGATATGCTTTCTTAAATCCTTCAACTGCGGTATATGATTGATTGCTATGGTTTGCGCCGTTTTTATAAGCATATTCCATGGCATCTCTCAGATTATTACCTGAAGTCTCTTTGATTCCAGCTTTATCTGCATAATCCTTGATCTTCTCATAATGAGAATCCGGCATTACATGAACGGTACAAGTAGCTTTAGCAAGACCACCACCGCCAATAGCAGTAATGATACATTTTCTTGTTTTAGACTCATCACGCGCCATTAAACCGTTCTTATTAAGACCTGAAGACACACCGCGAACTGTACCATCAGAAGAAACTTTCGCAATAGATTCATCAGAACTTTTCCACTCGATATCAGAGTGTTCTGGTTTCTTTGGTGACCATGTTGCTTTAAGCTGTTTCTTGATATGACTGTATGTCAGATAAATATCTGTATCACTCAGCTTCAGAGTATAGTCTGTATCTGGTTTAATATTTGGACTTCCAGCAGTCTGAGAAGATCCTGCGTTATTCATTGCGCTATCAAATGCACTATTACCAGCAGATGAACCGCCATAAGGCTTACTGGTGTCAATTTTTGTAACACCTTCCCATGCTTTTGTTGCATTTACAGCAGCAGTATTAAAGTCAGCTGCCTTTGTGATCATTTGACTATAAGTTTGAGAAACTTTCATGCCATACTGATCCATTACGTCGCCCAGATGTTTATAGGTGCTGTCGTAATTTGCTTTTACATTAGAAAGCATGCTGCCAATAATAGCTTCTTGGAAAGCTGCATTTTTCTTAACAGCATCAAGAGTATTGTCTAACGCCTTATTTGCCTCATCTGAAAAATTCTCATAGCCGGTATTTTTCATATCGACTTCATGCTGATGCATTGTATCGGCCATATCGTCTTCTGCATCTGCAAGTTCCGCACGTAATTTCTCAAGACGAGCTTTTGAGGCTGCATTTGATGTTCCTTCAAGTGCAGCAATTTGTGCTTTTAATGCATTGATATCTTTAGTTTTCTTCTTTAGAGTTTTGTCATAATCGTAATATTTCTCTTTAGCAGAAAGAGCATCTTTACGTTTTTCAATATTCTCCTGTAACAGATCGTTCTCTTTAGTAACTTGAGTGGTATACATATCAAGAAGGTTCTGTTTAAGATCAGCAAGAGTAGCAGACTCTTGTTGCAAACTCTTAAGCATTTCATCGGTTTTAGTCTTATAATATTCTGGACCAATTGCACCATTTTTATACATTTCATCCAGCTTATTTAATCCCTCACGATAATTTGCTATTTTATCCTTAGTGGCGTCAATCTGTTCTTGAACCAATAAAATATTGGTTAAACCGTTTGTAGAGAAGGCTCCATCATCATTATAGAAACTCTCTGTATCACCAAGTAACTTCTGAGCAGTCTGAAGCTCAGATACAAGATTTGAAAGTTTATTCTGCGCTTCATCAAGAGGTTTAAATCGAAAATCAATTTCTTCTTGAGCTAATTGTTGCATCGCCTCTTTGGATTTAATAATAGAAGCAGTGAGGTTATCATATTCCTCGATTTTCTTCTGCATTTCCTCATTGCTCCAAGCTCCACCGTTGGCTTGATTTGCTGCAATTTCTTCTGCAAGAAGCTGTCTTTTCTCTTCATCAGCGCGAATAATTTTATCATAAGTTTTCAAACGTTCTTCATAATCATTGGCTGAAAGCTGATAATTAATATCATCAGCATTCTTTTTATAACTAAGAGAAGCGTCCTGCTTATCACCAGCTCTTTCCCAACGATCAATTTGCCATTGTTTTAAGTTTTCTCTGGTTTCTTCAAGAGCAGCTTTAGTTTCTTGGATGTGTGTATCAGCCTCAACAATAGACGTGTTCAAATCAGTTAGATTTTTCTTCATTTCCTGATAAGCTTTATCTTTTTTGTTATGACCATTCACATTAAGATAATCTGTCATGCTTTGCTGAACTTTATCTCTTTCTTTTAACATCCAGTCTTTCTGATATTGAGCATAACTTACTTGTTTTTTAAGATCTTTCCAATATACCGAACCGACTTTTTGAGATTTTCCGCTCTTTATACGATTTTCAGCTTTAGCTGCATAATATTCCTCTTTAGCTTTACGCTTACTAATGATCAGATCATAGGAATCGTAAACATTATCAACTTTAGATTTAGCTAAATCAAGTTCCTGAGTTTTCTTATCTCTATATTTTTGAACGGCATCAAGATACTTGTCGTACCACTGTTTATATGCTTCTACGGCAGCTTTCTGATTTGCATCCAATGTTTCTATATTAATAGTGCCATCTTGAACTTTTTTCTTCAGAGCAGGAGTAAGATATTTGCTTACTTCGCCATTGTTTGCAACTTCTTCGGACTTCCTTTTATAAACAGAGATGCTTTCTTTAGCAGCTTTGATTTCTTTATCTGTATTTTCAAGAGCTTTATTATAATACTTTTGAGCTTTTGTATAATGGCTGTAATCGCTTTCGGCAAGATCTGTATACCTAGAAGTTATACGATCAAGACGATCCATAGCAACTTCAACCCAATCCATAGCATTATCATTCAGCTTCTTGATTACATTTTGAAGAGCTTCGCTTACTTCATCAGCCGCGTCACTTGTATCATCACTATTGTTTGATACCGCATCTGTATTATCTTCGATTGCATGTTGAAGACCAGAATTACCGGAGTTACCAGAATTTCCAGATCCGGCAGGTTTAACAGTTGCAGCTCCGCCTTGGAAATGGAATCCCGGAGTATTACCAGCAGCAGCATAAGCTTTCATAACGCCTGGAGAAGTAACAGTGCCACTTGCATAAGCTCTGGCATGTCCTTGAATAGCCCCGTGTTTAAGAAGAGCATCAGTTTGAGTAGTAGAGAATATAATGTCGCCCTTTTTCAGGTTCTCTATATGAGCACCGCCAGGAATTAAACTCCAAACACCATCACGAACAATTGATTCAGCGTGACCGTTGACACCAACTTCATTTACAAGAGCTTGTTGATCTTGTTTAATAGCAACATTCGTACCACTTGCATGAGCCGGTGTAATATTTAAAACATTGTAAGCACTTCCAGTAGACTCAGCTTTGAACGTACCACTTGAGAGTTTAACTTCTTTACTCAAACCACCACTTGGTCCACCTGCATTTATCCAATTAACAGTTCCGTTAGCAGTAAACGAGGTCTGAACGGCAGAAATATCATTTCCCCAATGAACAGTACCATGAGAATAATGTTCGGTAGCAGCATAAACATCTACTAAACCTGTCTCATTAGACCATTTTACTTTTCCGTCGCTTTTTTTCTCTTCAGCAAGGTAGGCATCTACTTCTTTATGTTCTGGTTTGAAAGTTACAGTTCCTTGGCCTTGTTGTTCTTTTGTCAATGCTTGGAATTGAGTTTCGTCAATTTTAACCGATATAGCGGGTGTATCACCTGATAAAGATTTCAGACTTGCTTTTAAAGCATCAATTTTAGATTGAGCATCTTCATCATTTAAATCAATTCCTGCAGCAATAGCTAACTGCTTATCGCCGTCTTCGCCATTTGCAAGTGCTAACCATTTATCAATATCAGTACTTTGATCCATAAGAACTTGAAGATGAATCTGAGTTTCTCGTTGATCAATCATAGATTGAATTGCATTGTATTCAGGAGAATCAACGTCTAACTTTAATTTTACTTTAGCTTTTTCAAGTTCATCAATTTGAGACTGTAATTCATCTATCGTTAATCCGTCAGTACTACTATCAATTTCGAATGAGAGATCAATATCCCCATCTGCTTTCATCTGACGCAATGAAGCCATTCCGTCCTGAGTAGCTTGATCCAATTCATCTATGCCGGAAGTATCAACATTAGGAGTAACCTTAAGTAATCCCATATCATCCATAACCATGATAAGAGATTCAGCAGCAGCCTGAGCTTCCATTTCAGACATACCCATCTGTTTATAGCTGTCAATAAGCGAATCTACAGATTTTTCTGCATTGGCATATCTTTCATTGTCACTATATTGACCGTCAGTATAATCAATATTCATTAATTCCTGAGCGGAATAGTCTTTCAGAGTTTCAAGACTTTGTTTTGCAGCTTCATCTTCGCCATAATAAGCTTGCTGTACTTGATGTAACATTTCAGCATAGTTGTTAGCTTGCTGAATAGAATCATCACCTTCAAAAGTACGAATTCCAATACCTTGGGTGTCTTTACCGGTTTCAAGGATCTCATTTGCATAATGATCTAAAGCTTCAGGTTCAAGAACGTCGCCATTTGGAAGGATTGGAGTTACAACTACAGTTTTCTTTCCGTCGTCTGTAGAATATCCACTACTAAATACAGTAGCTGTTCCATCACCGACATTTTGATATCCCATGTCTGATAACTCGCTGGCATCAATAACAGGTCTATGTGCAAGATCAACAGAACCTTTATTTTTCTGCATCTCTTTCAGTTCTTCTGACATCTCAGGTTGGACTTTTACTTCGCCTAAAGCCTGTAAAACAGTAAGAAGAGCATTGGCTTGTTCTTGAGTTAAATCAAGCTGATCTGCAAATCCTTGTAAGGCATCCTCGGCGCCACGAATACCAGCATCTTCAGATTCATAAGCTCCATTACCGAGTTGAATTTGTGCAAGATCTGCTGGATTCTCTTTATTAAGGGTTTGAATAAGATCTTGTAGTTGCTTATAATTATCGCTCTTTTTATCCTGAGCATCTTTGATCTTATTAACCAATTCAACATCAGAATCTGTATAATCTCCAGTGTTACCACTTTCAATTCCTTCGTTGACATCCTGGAAGTGTTTGATTTTTTGCCCTTTAGCCTTCGCTTCATAACCCTGGATCATTTTATTATAGGCAGCCTCATCAACTTCAAATTCAGGTGTTAATTTAATGCCAGCCTTTTTAGCTTGTTCCTGAATTGATTCGATATATTTCTTGCCTAAATCAGAATCTTTATCAATACCATTATCTTTTATGTACTGATTTAATTCGTCAATAGAACCTTTGGCATCCTTGATATCCTGAATCTTACGATCAACAGTACCATCTTTGAAGTCAGATATAGCTTGAGTAATACCGGTTTTTTGTGCAATTAAATTGTTAATAGCTGCTTGTTGATCGTCCAGAGCAGACTGATCTGCACCATTGGCTTTCAGTTTTCCCATTTTAATCTGAGCATCAATGAGTTTATCGTCAATCTCTTCAGATTTCAGGGCACCTTCTTCAAGAGAAGATACAAAATTATTTGTATCGCCATAATCTTTCAATCTACCAAACATAGATTCGAATGATTCAAGACTCATACCCATAGCATCTGCAGCTTCTTGAGTATCAGTGAAAGAGTACATCCATTGCTGATTTCCATCCTCAAGAGTTTTGTAAGTGGCCAATCCCTTAGCTTCAAGATCGCTTAAAAATCTCTTTGGACCGGAAGCATCATCAGTGTAATAATTTTTAAGTTTGTTGTAGTTCTCAATGAAATTATCAGCATCTTCAAAACCATTCTGAGAGAAATATTTTGCAGCTGCTTTAAACTGAGGAGTACCAACTAAGCCTTTATCATACAGATCTTTTGCGTTATCCAGATAACTCTTAGCTGTAGTATATTCATTGCCTTCAGTAGAAAGATTGTCGGCATTAACCATAGCTTGGAAATCAGAGAATTGTTTTGCCGCCTCCTGATACTGAGCAAAATACTGTGCCTGCAGATTTTTAAGATTTTCTAATCCTTGCTGAGTATAATCTTTATTACCTGCTGATAATTGATCCTGATAATCCTGAATCCGTTGTGCAAAATCAGAATTCATGAATTCATTTTGTTGTTCCAGATAATCCTTCATTCTTTCTGTGTTGATTTTCAAACCTTTTGCAGTGCGATCGAATACATTATCAACATGAGCATCTTTTAGATCACTGAATTGTGTTCTAAGACTATCCATAGTATCAGATGTAAGACCTGTTTCTGTCTGCATTTCGCTAATAGCTGATGTAAGAGCGGTAACAGTGTTCTGCATATCAGTTACTGGAAGATTAAATGCTGTTTTTGTCCAATCGGCCTGAGAAGCCTTCATGTTTTCAATAGACATCTGAGAAGCTTGAATCTGATCTTGCCACTGCTTAATTTGTTCGTTATCTTCATCAGAAAGAGGAGATAAGCCTTTGCTATTTTTCAAAGCATCGATATTATTCTGATATTCTTTAATCTGATTATTAAGATTCTCAATCTGTTTGTCACCATTTTCAATTAAATTGGTGTAATCTGAAGCAGTAGCTTTCATATTATAAGCAGATTTATTGTTTAGTCTTGTCTGCTGATCGGAAGCATCAGTCTGAAGACGGGTCAGTTCTTTTGAGAGATTATCCAGATTTTTAGCTGAAGTATCCAACTGAATCTGTACTTTAGTATCTTCAATTTTGGATTTCCAAGTGTCGAGATCAGCATTTGCCATTGATGGATCAAGTGACAATTTCATAATTGCTTGAACTGCAATTTCATCATTTCCATATTCTGACATTAACTGATTTACAAGATTTGGTGTTGTAACAGAAGCCATATGTTTATCTGCTAAATTCTTTGTTAAATTACCAAGAATTGCAGACTTAGCATTGCTCATATCAAATCCGCTCAGATCCATAGTATCCATAATACTCTGAATATATTTATCAGCAGCAGCAAGCTGTTTTGGATCAGTTACATCTTTTACAGAATCTCTGATTTTACCGATAGCATCACTTGCTTTATCAAATGCTAAATTCTGTAATCCCTGTTGTAGATTATCAGTTTCTGTGGCAAGTTCCGGGAACTGTTGAATAAGGTCTGTAATATCTGAATTCTGGAATGTACCGGATTTAATAGAATCCATTGAAGACTTGATATTTGACATATCTGTCTGGAAATTGTCAGTTATTGTGTCAAGATCAGTTGCTGTATCTTCAGCAGAGTTCTTGAAGAGGGCAGAGAAGATTGTAGATTCTGGATTAGTCTTTTCTTTAGATTTAAGATAATCATTATAACTATTTTCGATATCTTCTTTTTTCCATGTGTAATCACTGGTTTGTGGGTTTAATCCTTGATTGAGAAAATAATCATAATATCCCTCAATATCTTTATTAGATTTATCTTTAAAGAAATCATAAAGAGAATTTCCGTCTGCATCTTGAATTTCACCGAAAATATCCTTCAGATTTTCTTTAATCCCTTCTAAATTTTTTGCATCTGGATCTGCCATAGCCATAAGCTCAGAAGTAAAATCATCTATACTGATACCAGCGTCGTCTAAAGCAGATTTCAGACCATCGATTTCGTCAATCTTAGATTCAATACCTTTAGATCCTTGCTTTTTACCAATATCCAGAAGTTGATCTTTTACATCCTTAAATTGTGAACGTGCAAATAGGTTATTCATTTTGGAATCAATATCTGAAACTCCGGTAATTGATGTATAATCATTTGCAAGTTCCTTTACTTTATTGGCTGTATCTCTAGTAGATTCATCAACTAAATTTCCTTGTTCGTCCCAAAAATCCTGAGAAGTATCAGAAATAGTTGTCATCAAATCTGAAAGATCAGATTTTTTATTAGTGATATCTTTGTCATATTTTGCAATATCACGTTCTTCTTTCTGATAATCTGACCAATATGAATCATCGTAAGAAGAACGATTTGCTTCAATCTCAGCTTTTTCAGATTGTGCTTCTTTAATTTCTTTTATTAATTGAGATGCATGTTCCAGATCACTGTCGTAGTCCATATTAAGAAGCCCACCACTGCGATAGCTCCCTTTTTCCAATGCAGTTTTAGCATCTAACGCAGCTTGTTTTTGAGCTGTATCGGCAATTTGATTTTTTACAGATAATTGTGAATTTAATAAATCATTCTGACTTTGAAGATTAGATAATTCTTTGGATTCATCTACAGTTCTATTCGCCTTAGCACGAAGCTCTTGGATACGTTCTTTATTAGAGTCATATTCAGATTGTACAGAATCTCTCTCAGAAGCAGCTTCTTGATAAGCCTTAGATGAAGTTTGATATTTTTTTTTAGCAGCAGTATTTGTAGCAAAATTATCCCAAGCCATTTTACCTGCTTTAGCAGCAACTGCTGCGATAATTAAAGGAATTATTACTGGGGCAATAGATTCAAACATTGTCGCAATACCAGTACCAACAGCAGAAAGACTACCAAGCATTCCACCCATACTAAATTTAGAACTATTTGCTAATGCATTATTTATAGATCCCATAGCCATTTCTTGATTAATGCCTGAAGAACGATATGCTTTACTCAATAAAACTGCCATAGCATTTTCACCAAGAAAATTACCATTTTGTTTGTTTATTTTTACTAAATATTTAGCAGCATTATCAACATTTCCGACAGAAGCTAATGCAGTAGCCATATTAGTCAAATCTAACGGATTATTTTTAAATGAACTAAATGCGCTTGTAAGTTTTCCGATTTTACTTAATGACATAAGATGAATTTTAAGGTATAATTCATATAAAAAATAAAAGAAAGAGATGATACTATGGCCCTTATTAAATGCCCAGAATGTGGAGAACAGATAAGTGACAAAGCTCCGGCTTGTATTTATTGCGGATGTCCTGCATCTGAATTTCTTATAAATAATAATTTATCTGAAGAAGTGATTCAAGCGACCAACATTTGTATTTTCAGAAATAAAGAACAGGATGTTTCTTGTATAAGCCAATACTATATACCACTGTCTGAAGAGGATAAAACGCACTTTAAACAGTTTCTTGAGTTGGAATACGGAATATCAAATTTTCGTCCGGTAATAAGTGATGAAAAATATTTACAATTCTACAATGAATTAAAAAAATGGTCAGAATTCTATTTTTTATCAACTTATGTAACGGCAAAATTAGTACTTGAATGTATAAAAAATAATTTTCAAACATTCGAATTTGATGTTTTACCAAGATATAATGACAGACCGCAACAGCCAACTCCACAACCAAATACATTCCAAAATGTTGTTCGTTGTCCACGTTGTGGTTCTACATCAGTAACAACAGAAGAACAAGGTTACGGACTTTTCGGCTGGATTGGCGCATCTCAAAAGAAGAATCTCTGTCAGAAGTGTGGCCACAAATGGTGGCCAGGAAGGTGAGGTAATACTATGGATATGCATAATATTGTAAATGGATTTTATGAAAATGTAGAAGAACGTAGACTTCATATGAAACAAGAATTATCTGCTGATATTCAGAATGAAAATACTGCTCCTGTAATCGCTCAAAAACTATATGAGGCATTATGTTCTTATCAAGAATCGTTACCAGACGAAGATGATATGGTTCTTGCGGTAGCTCATTTTGGAGAAACAGTTAATATAATTGTCAACAAAGTCGGCTACATTGGGTACAACCTAATCGTGTTTTACGGAGAGGACAGTTACGGCAAACCGCAGAAACTGATACAACATATAAATCAGTTGGATTTTCTTTTAAGCGCGCAGCCAAAGGAAATTCCAGAAGCCCCAAGACGGCGAATTGGTTTTCAAACTGAATCTGAGACGGAATAATAATGTTATTATTTTTTGTTAAGCTAATCATATAAACACCTACTTTCAGAATGGAGTACATATGTATACTGGAAATTATAGCCCAGAAGAAATCAATAGAATAAAAAAGATTATAGAAATCGGTGAATCTCAAAAACAAATTAAGCAATCATTTTGGGATGAAATTAATACTCCAGATGTTCTAAAATTAAAAGAAGAATCAAATACTCTCTGGGAAGATTATCGAATTGTCGATAAAAAACTTCTAAGGAAAATTCTGGTACATAATAATGGTTTATCAATATCTGATCCTGATTATATAAGCCTTAGTATAAGAATGATTGGACACATAAATTCAAATCTTCCAGACGATTTTCAAGAATTAATTTCTGTCTCACAAAGCAAATATGCAAAGTATAAACCGGTCAAAGATATTTACACGAAAGCATTACATAAAAATATTGCAAATTTATCATTAACAGTTACTCCTGAAAATAGTATATCAATGAACTCATATGGAAGTACACGATGGGTATTCACAGAATTTTATTATTCCTGTAAACCATTTTTAATTCTTGACATATGTGGATGTGAAGTTATTGTCATCCAAGATATTTTTCCTGGCAAATATTGTCAAACAGAATATTCTATTACAATGTCAGACCTAAAGAATAGGTCAGATTATGAAATACAAATCAAAAAACAGAATTTTCTTGACAATTTTAGAAAAGAATTAGATCCGTATGAAAAAAAATTACATTCAGCTCCGTTTTGTAAAAAACCTGCTCCGAAACCTTTTAAAAATATCTATACGCTTTACGCCCAAACTGATTCAGAAGAATACGGCAGGACAAAACGATATCTAATCATTGGATGTATGACATATGAAAAAGAATGAACTTACGTTCTGACTTTACAACAATAAAGTCTAGTGATATATTTACTAATTGTAGGATAGCCGAGAGTGTGCCTCGGCTTTGCACACACCTACAATCATAAATATCAAAATCGGATGTTCTGTCCGAAATCAAAATCCACTTATATTTACTTTAGCCATATGGCAGAAGGGAGGTGGAACATGAAGAAAGAAGAACATCAATTTAAGCTTGCAAAGATAGCAATTAAAAGATTCTTTACGGTTTTAGTATTACTTGCAGCTTTATGGATGGTGTTCCAGCACAATCCAACAAAACTCGTGACATCAATAAACCTGAAAGAACAGAGCATTGATATTAATTGCGAGTTTGCAAGCGAGACACCGGAGAAGTAGAAATACAACTCTGGTAGTGTGGGGTGAAACCCACACAATTAAAGTTTTAAATGTTAAATTTCAATAATTTAAAATTCAAAGCTTATCTTACAGACACTGCGCTTGATCACCGCGGTGTCTTTCTTTTATCAAATATAATTTCTCTCTTTCGCATAAAGCGATTCGGCAGAAGAGAAGTGCCGCTCATGGAACATTCATTAAAAGTATATATAATATACTCCGAGGAAGGGTGCTCTCTCTACTCCTCCTGATTATTAATATGTTTCCCTCGTCATTACTTGCGTAATTGTTACTAACGTTTCACATATGACTAAATCGTAAATCAGGTTGGTACGTGCGTTGTCACGAGCTTTCGCCCATTTCACTATGCAATCAGCATAGAATAGTGAATTCGACGTATTAATCCTCTATTTATTTTAAGTCGCTATTCTCCACACATTGATATGAATCTCTATGTAGATAGGCTCATTGTTAAAAATCGGAAAATAACGTGTGACCCTTAGATTTTTGGGTCAACCTACGACTGTTGCAAGACCTCCACCACTCAGGAATTTTAATCCTGCCATTGTTGCATTTTTTACTGTCATTGCTGCAAATACAGCAGTAAGTAATGCCGGTATTGGTCCAAGTGTTTTTTCAAGTGACGTAAATCCTTCTGTTAAACTATGTACAAATTCAAGAACACCATTTACAGTCCCTGAATTATAGAAATTAACCCAGAAATCCTGCATCTGTGTTTTGATTGCTTGTAGTTTACCAGCGGTTGATTCCATGTATTTTTCCTGGTTAGCTTCAGCATTACCATTTGCGGTTGTTGCTTCTTCTGCCAATGACATGGAGTCTGTGAATGCATCCAGCATGGACTTGAACTTGCTCGTCTGGCGTGTTGCTGCTACGTCGTACGAAATTTTGGCTTGCTGTGCATCAGTTAAATCGTCCCACTTATCTTTAAGCTCAGACATAACAGTAATGATACCACGATCAGATCCATCCGGATTATAAACATCTACACCTATAGCATGCAGAGATGCAGAAGCATTAGATAAAGCTGCATTGTCAACTTCGTCGGCGTATTGTGGCATTTTACCGACTTTTGTAGTTCTTGTGATAATTGTCTTCAAAGCATTACCAATTGAAGATCCATCTTCACGAGTTCTTTCTGATACTTTAGCAGTAATAGCTGCAAGCTGTTCATATGACATACCTGCATCATAAGCAACCTGACCGGAAGCCTGTACAGCATCAGAAATAATTTTGATACCTTTAGCGTAATCAATTCCCACACTTCCGGAAACTTTATCCAGAACATCGACAATATGCATAGAGGCATCAGCAGCAGTAGTAGATCCATCTTCTAACATATGGAACTGCTGTAAAATACCCTGTACCTGATCGGCAGCAGTAGAGGCATCAACACCACTTAAGTTACTTAAGATAGCAGTTGGTCTAGCTGTCTGCTGAATTTCAGAAGCAGTAGTATTCATATTCGCATAGATTTTATAAATGTCCATAGTATTATCTAATGACATTGATAAATCTTTTGCCATATCAATTGCAGAAGTACCAAGATTCTGTAATTGATCCGGTGATAAATTCATTGTGTAACTAATATTTGTTAAGTCTTTTTGAAAATTTAAGAAATCATTGAAGCCTTGTTTGGCCTGCTGAATTGCTTTCATGGTCACCTGGAAATAAGAAACATAACTTGCAATATCTGCAATAGCACCTTTAAAGTTTCCTGATACCATTCCTTTGATAGAATTACCAAATGAAGACATTCCAGATCCACTCTTAGAAACTAATGACTGTGTTACACGCAGTGAATCATTAAATTTATCAATATTACCGGTTAATGTTACAGTATTTCCGGAAATATCAGTGAATGTTTTTGTTACTTGACCAGTAGACTCATTGATTTTAGTAGAAATCTCAGAAGTCAACCCGATAGAAGAAGCGTATTGATTTAAAAATGCAGAAGCATCTTTTGTATTTTTTGTTCTATTTGCTGTCCAGTCAATTTCGGTTCCTTTATTTGTAACTTTTTCATACTTGGATGCATTTTTTGCAAGATTCTGCATCTTCTTGATAGTTTCTGTAGAATCTTTTTCAGCTTGCGCGGTTAATTGCTGTCTTTCTGCACTACCCTCAGCAAATTGTTTAACATCTTCATTATATTTACTCCAAATACCATTGTATTCTTCAATATAACTTTGAGCCGCTCTAAGGTAATTGCTATTTTTTCCAACAGATTTTTCACCACTGATTGCTCCAAGAGCCTGTTCATAATCAAGCGATATTTTACCTATACCAGAGGAATAATGCTGTTTCAGAGATTCATAATTTTTAGCAATTGCATTCATCTGATCAAAATATTCTGCAATACCTTGAGAATTTAATTTAGAAGGATTTGTGAAAGTATTTTGTAGATTTACAAGATCTGTAGAAATTCCAGAAAAATCACTTTCAAACTGTTTTGAAGCACGACCTGCTTTAGTGACACTGGAAACGTATTGACCAATGTTATCAGAGAGTGTTTTGAAATTTGTATTGAGAATATCACTTCTCTGACTATTTGCAGTTGTTCTTAAATCAGAAATTGCCTGCTCCTGAAAATCCTTACCAAACTGCTCTATAACCTGATCTCGTAAAGAACCATAAAGCTGAGAAGCATAGGAATTTTTGCCTTTTAATTCAGCAGACTGGCCTGAGTCTAAAGAAACATTCATTGCTTTCTTCAGTAGACTAGCCTCAGTAGAACGCTTCAATTGATATGCAGTTTTCATTGCTTCTACTAAATCAGCAGTATAGTTATCTTTTGTATTTGACATATTGTCGAACTGTTTTTCGTAATTGTCAAATACTTTCTGATTTAATTTATCCACTTGAGCAGCATCAGATCCCCATACATTATCTCGGAAATCTTGTACTTTAGTAGTTAAAGTTTTTATTTTATTCTGAGCAGTAGTAATTCTCTGATTATAATCGTCCAAAGTGGTAGCAGATTGTCCGGATTTTTTAGAAAATGCTTCTTTCTGAATACTACTAAGTTCTTTATAAGCTTCGCCCAATGCTTTTACATCAGCAATAGCAGAAGTATATCTATCAGTAAAATCTTTGGTATCAATTGCTTTTGTTTGTGCTGCAATATCATTTTCGATATCTGTTTCTACCTGACCGGCACGACTTTTAGCTGTATTGTATTGTTTTACAGCTTTATCTCCGAGAACCTCTCTATGCTTATCAATATATTCATCTGCACCTGCTACAGCCTGTTTATATGCATCTCGTTCTGCGGTAATATTTTTAATATAATCAGCGTTTTTATCGCTTTTTAGAGCAGTACGAAGTTCTTTATTTTTCTTCTCAAGATTAGACATATCTGACATAATCTGAGTATACTGATCATTGATCTTTGCAGTTTCAGAATTTTTCGCAGCTTCATCTGCCTGCTTTTTGGCAGTAGACATTTCTTTGGAAATTCCACGCATTTGTGTCTGAATTTGTTTCAATCCAGATTCTGTATAGCAATTTTCAAGATTTGTTTTTAAATTGGAAAATGCTTCTGCTGACTCTTTCCCGATATCTCCAAGTTTTTTTGCATCGGCAATATATCCGTCAATTTCCGTTGCAGTAGTATTACGATTAAATTTGAATGTTTTATCCAAATCAGCTAATGGTCCAGTCCATGTACCATTTGTTCTATTGATACTATCTTCAAATTGAGAAGTAGCACTATTTTGTTTAGTGATAGGTAATTTACCAGTTAATCCCTGTTCCAGGTTGTGAACATAATTTAATGCAGACTCACGAGTTTTATTTGCATCGAATTGTTTACCAATATCCTCGATCTGTTTCTTGGTATCTTCAAGTCCAGAAGGAGTAGTAATACCAACTAAAGCCTGTTGTACAGTCTGAAGCTTTGCAGCAGCAATAGCGCCTGCCTGACCAAGAGATTTCACATCAGAAATCTGTTTAGAAAGATCGGTATTTAATGTATCTTTTTGAACATTGAAATTATCACGATTTGTTTTACGAGTTGCAGATAATGATCTGGCGGATTCAGCAGATCCTTTTCGAAGTGCTTGAGTAAAATCCTGATATGTATAATTGTTATTAGAAAGAGATGCATTTAACCTTGCAATTCTATGTAGTTCGGATAAGTCTTGTTGATCAGATTTGATATCATCCTGTAACTTTTTAAGATAATTAGGATTCTGTTTATCAGTAGATTTATATCTTTCTGTATCAAGTTTCGCATAATTAGAGTTAATCTTTTTACTTAATTTAACAGCTTCTCCCTCAAGTTTCTCATAACTATCATAATATGCAATAGCATTTTCATATCCCTCAGCTAAAAGATTACCATTAGCATCGAACTGTTTTTTATATGTCTGAGTAAGGGTGTATATAGTTCTGTTAGTATCTTCATACACTTTAATATATTTCTGCGCGTCACCAAATTCCCTTTGAGAAAGCTGTTTTAAGCCATCTAATTCTGGTGGAGTAACAGGTTCTTCTGTTAAATTAGAATTAACATTCTTCAAACCAAACACAGTTTTGATTGTATCGTTCTGTTCTTTTGCAGCATCTGTAACTTGATTTGTTACTTTCTTCTCGGACTCAGCAATTTTATCATTTGCAGCAACAACAGCATCAACTTCTTTGGATTTTGCATCAATAACTTGATCTGCTGTTCTAGTAATAGCATCTGCAGTTTCTTCTGTCTGTTTTTTAATATCAGAATTATCAAGTAACGATGAAGCAGTAGTAGCTGGTTTCGTAATAGTAGGAAGATTTTTAATAGCAAAATCCACATGCCCGTCAGCATGAATCATATCTTCAAGCTGACTTGCTAATTTATTCATTACTCCAATATTTTTTATAATTTCATCAGTATCGCCATTTTCATTATCGCGGTTATTGAGTTTATCGGCATTAATTTTAATAATTCTGTTGGAAATTCTATCGAATATCTTAGACACATCGGGATTATTCCCTAAATAACCCAGATCTTTAAGCGGCTTCTTTATCGAATAAATCTGTTCTACTGTTTTTCTTGTAGAATCAGCAGCTAATTGTGCTACTTCTTGACTCATAGGTTTTGAACCAACAAATTTTTCTTTCTCATCATCAAATAAATGTGGTGCTACTTTTGCATACGCTTCTCTAAATACTGCACTTTTTAAAGCATAATCAGATGGATGAATACTATTTGTTTTTCTTGCTTTTCTTGCTTCTACAAAATTTTTATATGCATCTTTTAATTCATCATATAATTTTTCAATATTTCCTTCTGGTCGATCTGAGTCATCAGAATCATCAATAACAGGTTTTACTTTTTTTTTAGTTTTACCAGTAGAAGAAGCCTTAGGTGTAGATTCTTTCTTTTTAGTAATTTTTGAAATGCTATTTGCAATATCTTTTTGACTGATCTGCGTCGGATCCAGAGCGCCCGTTACAACCTGATCGATAATATCATATACATTTGCTTTCTTAGCAATCTGATCTGCCAGATAAGCAACATAGTTACCTGTATCAGCCTTTTCAGAACCAACGCCCATTAATTTATACATTTCTTCAGGTGAAACTTTTGCAGAAGCTTTAACATTCATTTTAGAACTTAAATCAGCAAAAAACTTAGAAGCATTAAGTACATTTTGTACGAGCTTCACTTGTTCATTAATTGCATTACCATATTCTGTTGCAGATAAAGAAAGATCCGGGGCAGTAAACGCCTCGGACGGAATAGTTTTAGATACTGCTTTTTTAGCATTTTCTAAGTAGCTTTTTAATCTATATACAGTTTCGTATGATTCAGGAATATTTTTATCTGATATTATGCCCTTATCCGTAAGTGTCTGAATTATGCCACTTCTTTGACGAGCTGATAATTCAGGAACTCTTTTCATGAAATTATCAAGAGATATATTAGGCTCTTTATCTAGCCCTGGAAAATCTTTGAATTTTCTACTGACATTTGAATAAGCTTTCCCAATAGCGGCCTGTAAATCTTTACCAATGCTTTTGCTGATAGTACCTTTATTTACTAGAAAATCCACTTTTGCTTTTGCAGTTGGGAGATTATTGAGCTTCTTTAAATCAGAAGCATCAAGTTGAACATTTACTTTTGCATCAATTCCACTTTGAGCATTTTTTCTTAAATTGTCTAATTTTATATTAGCTTTATCAATTTCTGACGAATCTGTCTTAGGCTTAACTGTTGTATTGTTAGTATCCTTAATTTCATCTTTTAATTTATTTAATCTATTAAGCAATGAATTAAGATCGTCACTACTTACTATTTCAAGTTCTTCTCTTATTTTTGCCATATGTATTGTTCACCAACCTTTATATTATAATCCATAACGATTTATAAGTAGATCTATCCCTACAGCCTCTACTTTTTTATGCCATTCTCCACTTTTAAAATAGTTTTTTACGTCTGACTGAATTTTAGGTCCAGGAGCAGCAGATGAGGCAGCCATAGCTCCCCAATGTGTATACTCTTTAAATGGAGATCTCCAATATAATGATCCTGGCGCCGGATGACCTTCTCCTTTATCAGCGCCTCCATGCCATCCTTCAAAAAACATACGGTCATAAATATATTCATTGCTTACTCTATGAGATCCATTTAGTAAAGAGGCATCTGATTCAAATACAAGAAGATTTCCGTATACTTCACAAACATATGCATCTCTTAATCCATATGTTCTGCTGTAATATATTGGGGAATAACTCGCATAATAATTGTTAACCCATTTATCAAATATTTCTTTAACTTTGGCTTTAACTTCTGGAGCTATAGCTTCAGCCAAATAATTTGAAAATGGCTGTGGGATATCAGCCATTAATTTTTTTATCCTTCGAGCAAATTCCTCTATTGTCATATCAAATGCCCCCTTCCTATAATTTATTTCAAATCAAGTTTAATTCCATTTTCCTTTACATATTTCATTAATTCAGAAATACCTTCGTTGGCAAACATACCAACAGTAGTAGCAAATGCTTCTGTATATTTCGCAACATATGCTTCGATATTTTTATTTTCTTCATGGAAATTACCCATAAGCAAACTATTAATACTCATAAGTTCAGAC
>SKEZ01000921.1_pt1 | contig 18750 bp, 18 predicted proteins | sample 4843881 | NCBI WGS metagenome assembly SKEZ01 (sample SAMN11008796, study PRJNA524170) | human gut metagenome | isolation source: fecal sample from pouch patient p1, p46 | place: Israel: Tel-Aviv | reverse complement strand
AAAGTGGCTGCGTTACGTCATTGAACATATCCAGGACTGGCCGGCAAACCGGGTACGCGATCTGTTGCCCTGGAAAGTTGATCTGAGCTCTCAGTAAATATCAATACGGTTCTGACGAGTCGCTTACCTCGTAAAAACTATTCGAATGAATTCAAACTTCGTATGGTGGAACTGGCATCACAACCTGGAGCTTGTGTTGCACAGATTGCACGTGAAAATGGCGTCAATGATAATGTTATTTTCAAATGGCTCAGGCTCTGGCAGAACGAAGGGCGTGTTTCGCGGCGTCTTCCGGTAACGACCTCTTCTGACACTGGCGTTGAATTATTACCTGTAGAAATAACGCCGGATGAGCAGAAAGAACCTGTGGCGGCCATTGCGCCGTCTTTATCCACTTCCACTCAGACCAGAGTCAGTGCCAGTTCCTGCAAGGTGGAATTCCGTCACGGTAACATGACGCTGGAAAATCCATCGCCAGAGCTGCTCACGGTGTTGATCCGTGAACTGACCGGGAGGGGAAGATGATCTCACTCCCATCAGGTACCCGTATCTGGCTCGTTGCCGGCGTTACCGATATGCGTAAATCCTTCAACGGACTGGGAGAACAGGTACAACATGTGCTGAATGATAATCCCTTCTCCGGTCACCTGTTTATCTTCCGTGGCCGACGGGGTGACACCGTTAAAATTCTTTGGGCTGATGCTGATGGTCTGTGCCTGTTCACCAAACGCCTGGAGGAAGGCCAGTTTATCTGGCCTGCGGTACGTGACGGCAAGGTATCCATTACCCGCTCGCAACTGGCAATGCTCCTCGATAAGCTGGACTGGCGTCAGCCAAAAACATCCCGCCTTAACGCACTGACAATGTTGTAAAAAACGCCTGGCCGCATTATAAAAACGGTCATGAGTCAGAAATACCTCATTCGCATCGCAGAGCTGGAAAGGTTGCTCTCTGAGCAGGCTGAAGCCCTCCGTCAGAAAGACCAGCAACTGAGTCTGGTTGAAGAGACGGAAGCCTTCCTGCGCTCTGCACTGACACGTGCCGAAGAAAAGATCGAAGAAGATGAACGGGAAATAGAACATCTGCGGGCTCAGATAGAAAAACTGCGCCGGATGCTGTTCGGTACCCGTTCTGAAAAACTGCGTCGTGAAGTTGAACTGGCTGAGGCTCTGCTGAAACAACGTGAACAGGACAGCGATCGTTACAGTGGGCGGGAAGACGATCCTCAGGTTCCCCGCCAGTTGCGACAGTCGCGCCATCGTCGTCCGTTACCGGCACACCTTCCCCGTGAAATACACCGCCTGGAGCCAGAAGAAAGCTGTTGCCCGGAGTGTGGCGGTGAGCTGGATTATCTGGGGGAAGTCAGCGCTGAACAGCTGGAACTGGTGAGCAGTGCCCTGAAAGTGATCCGCACAGAACGGGTAAAAAAAGCCTGTACAAAATGTGACTGTATTGTTGAAGCACCGGCGCCGTCCCGCCCGATAGAGCGTGGTATCGCGGGCCCCGGATTACTTGCCCGCGTGTTAACGGGAAAATACTGCGAACATCTGCCACTGTATCGTCAGAGTGAAATCTTTGCCCGCCAGGGTGTCGAACTGAGCCGGGCCTTACTCTCCAACTGGGTTGACGCGTGCTGCCAGTTAATGACACCGGTGAATGATGCCCTGTACCGTTATGTAATGAACACCCGCAAGATTCACACTGATGACACACCGGTAAAGGTACTGGCACCGGGTCAGAAAAAGGCGAAAACAGGGCGTATCTGGACGTATGTCCGGGATGATCGCAATGTGGGTTCGTCATCTCCTCCAGCGGTCTGGTTCGCGTACTCGCCGAACCGGCAGGGGAAACACCCGGAGCAACACCTCCGCCCCTTCCGGGGTATCCTGCAGGCGGATGCGTTCACAGGTTACGACAGGTTGTTCAGTGCAGAACGTGAAGGTGGTGCACTGACAGAAGTTGCGTGCTGGGCCCATGCCCGGCGAAAAATCCACGATGTATACATCAGCAGCAAAAGTGCGACGGCAGAAGAAGCACTGAAGCGAATCAGTGAACTGTACGCCATCGAGGATGAAATACGGGGATTACCGGAGTCAGAGCGTCTTGCCGTCAGGCAGCAGCGAAGCAAAGTGTTACTGACGTCGCTGCATGAATGGATGGTGGAGAAGAATGGTACGCTGTCGAAAAAATCCAGACTGGGCGAAGCGTTCAGCTATGTACTGAATCAGTGGGATGCCCTCTGTTATTACAGTGATGACGGTCTGGCGGAGGCGGATAATAATGCTGCGGAAAGAGCGCTTCGTGCAGTCTGTCTCGGAAAGAAAAACTTTATGTTCTTTGGCAGCGATCACGGCGGCGAGCGTGGTGCCCTGCTGTACGGACTAATAGGAACCTGTCGGTTGAACGGTATCAATCCGGAAGCGTATCTGCGCCATATTCTGAACGTTCTACCGGAATGGCCTTCCAACTGGGTTGATGAACTCCTGCCATGGAATGTGGTGCTTCCATCGGGGTAAGCGTCAATACGGCGTTCGCTTAACACTTACTTCTTTTTGAAATAACTCACAAAATGATAATCAGGTCTACACAGAAATGTGATATACATCTTGTTTTTTTAAAGAAAAAAATGACATTGCTCACATATTTATCTGGATTCATATAAATAAATATAATTGTTTTGAATAGTAATCATTTGATTTTTAAGTATATATTCGCAAATCAAATTAGTTAATATTTCAGAGAAATTAGAAGAACTTCACATTTATAAAATCAGAATGTGATTTTTATCTCTGTTTATTACTTGATGATAGAGTATTAAATATTTTAAATATTATTTTTGTATAGGAGTACAATTTTGGATATCTATTTTGACGACAGTTTGCTATCCCTAAATCAGAATTTTACATCTCCAGAAGATGGTATTCGTTATGCAGGTGAATTATTGCAGAAATCAGGAGCGTGTACATCTGATTATATTGAAGAAATGATCCACACATATCACGAATTTGGCCCAGTTATTGTTCTGGATAATGGTGTGGCGATGCCTCATGCTCGACCAGAAAAGGGAGGATTAAAAAGTGCTTTCTCTGTGGTAGTAACAGAAATTCCAGTGATATTTCATCATCAAGAGTTTGATCCGGTTAATGTCATTATTGCCATCTGTGCCATAGACTCAGATACACATATTCATCTTATTCAGATTGTAGCTGATTTAATTGAAAGAAATATTGCGTCTTATGTGAGAAATAGTAGCAAAGAGCAGGTCTTATATTTTATCCAGAAATCAATAGAGAGGACGTTATGCTTAAAATAAGAACTGTATGCGGCAATGGGATTGGTAGTTCATTAATGGCAGCGAATAATGTCAAAAAAATTTGTGAGGAAATGGGCATAAAAGCAGATGTAGCCTCGGTCGATTTTGCTAACGCAGTTGGGGAAAATGCTGATCTGTATATCACTGTTAAAGAGTTTGCCTCACAATTTCCATCTCAGTATAGAGTCGCTGTGATCCGTAGTTACGTACATAAGGTGAAAATTGAAGAGGATGTTAAAGATACTTTACAGAAACTGAGTCAATTCTGATATTTTACAGGGGGTATATTATGACATCAATTCTTTTAACTCTTACAGAAATCTTCAGTCAACCAGCCTTCCTTATGGGGATTATTTCTTTGGCTGGATTACTTTCATTACGTTCGCCTCTTAATAAATTACTAACTGGTACACTGAAACCAATCCTCGGTTATTTAATGTTGAGTGCAGGTGCCGGTGTGATTGTTTCAAATTTAAATCCCCTGGGTGGTATTATCGAAGCTGGATTTAATATAAGAGGCGTTATACCTAATAATGAAGCGATCGTATCTGTAGCTCAGAAATTACTTGGTGTGGAAACCATGAGCATTTTATTGCTCGGGTTTGTTTTTAATCTTGTCATTGCACGATTTACTAAATATAAGTACATATTTTTAACAGGACATCATTCATTCTTTTTAGCGTGCTTATTTTCTGCGGTATTACAGGCTGCGCATTTTAGTAACGGGGAATTGGTCATTATAGGCGGTTTCCTGCTGGGAGCATGGTCTGCGATTTCTCCTGCAATCGGGCAACGTTATACCAGACGAGTGACTGAGGATGGAGGGATTGCCATGGGACACTTTGGATCCTTGGGTTATTATCTGTCAGCCTGGATTGCAGCGAAAGTTGGTAAAGCAGACACATCATTTGCTGATACTGAAATTTCTGAAAAATGGGGCTTCCTACGTGATACCACAGTGACTACCGGTATTGTAATGGTTGTTATTTATCTGGTATGCAGTATTGTTGCTGGTTCCGCATATATCAGTACAATTACCGAGCAGAATCTGGTGACCTTCTCCATCCTGTCCGGTCTACAGTTTGCGGTAGGAGTTGCTATTGTCTACAGTGGTGTCCGTTTAATCCTGGGCGATCTTGTCCCCGCATTTCAGGGGATTAGCCAGAAACTGATACCGAACTCAATTCCGGCTGTTGACTGTGCGGTATTCTTCACTTTCAGTCCTACTGCAGTGGTGATTGGCTTTATCTGTTCTTTTTTAGGTGGCCTTGTTGGTATGTTGATACTGGGGGGGGTTGGTATGGCGCTGATTATCCCTGGCATGGTTCCGCACTTCTTCTGTGGTGGTACCTCTGGTGTATTTGCAGATAAGCTAGGAGGTAAAAAAGGTTGTATTATTGCGTCGTTTATTGGCGGTATTTTCCTCGCTTTTTTACCCGCAATGTTGTTACCTGCACTGGGAAATCTCGGTTTTGAAAACAGTACCTTTGCAGACTTTGACTTCGCTGTATGGGGGATTGTTATCGGTGAGGCCTTTACTCACTTCGGACAAATTGCTGTTTATATTATTTGTGCTGTTATGAGCCTGGTATTACTGATCCCGTTTGCTTTTAAATCCATAAAAGTTGTAGGAAACACAATGAGCTATGAAGAGTTAACGAAAAAAGATTATGCTGACAAGTAAACACAATATTAATGTAAAGTATTAAGGAGTTGTTATGGCTATAATTACTATAGGACTATCCTGTTTTGATCAGTTTTTTTATATAAACAGATGGCCAAAAGAGAATACTAAAAACTTTTCCAGTGATTTTATTGAAAGTGGTGGCGGCCCCTGTGCCAATGCAGCATGGTTGCTGGGTTTATGGGGCGAGTGTGTGTACTTCTCAGGCCATCTACAAAACGATATCTATGGACAGAAAATTATAGATGAGTTTCATGATGTTGGAGTAAATACAGATTATGTGATTTTCAATAATCAAATGCTTACACCGCTGGCATCTATACTAGTGAATCAATTAAATGGTTCAAGAACGATTATAACACGCAAACAGAATTATCCCCCACGAATGACATTTGAAGAAAAGCTGAAAATAGATGAATTGATTACACATCTGACATATGATGATAAAAAGGAAGTTATTACAATATTAATTGACGGCCATGAACCTGAGTTGAGTGAATATATTATACAGCGAATGCCAGATGCCCGAGTCGTGATGGACGCAGGCTCTCTTCGGGAGAGTAATTTAAATCTGGCTAAATACACAGACTATCTGGTTGCCAGTGAAAACTTTGCCTGTGAACTATCTGGAATTGAAAAATTTACATCTGATATACAGTTAAACGAAGCTTTAACAGAACTTAATAAATTGTCCCGAGGTCAGCCCTTTATTACTCTTGGTGAGAGAGGATGTGCATATCTGAAGAATGGAATACCTACAATATCACCAGCTTTTATTTGTAATGCAATCGATACAACAGGTGCTGGTGATGTTTTTCATGGTGCTTTTACGTATGGTGTTCATTACAACTGGCATATTGATAATATTATTTTGTTTGCCAGTCTGGCTGCAGCTATTTCTGTTGAAAAAAAAGGTGTCCGCGAATCCATACCTGATTTAGCTGATGTCCATAATGCTATAAATCAATATGAAAGAAGTAGAGAAAAATACTTTACTTCATTTTAAGTTATACACAAGCAAGAGGAAATATGATGTTAGTTTCTATAGAGAATATGCTTAATCGTGCCCTTGTACATCAGTACGCAGTTGGTCAGTTTAATATCAATAACCTGGAGTGGACAGGTACTGTGTTAAATGTTGCACAAAAATTACGTTCTCCGGTTATTTTAGGCGTCTCCGGTGGCACTATAAAACATATGCTTGGGCTGAAATGTATTCACGATATTGTTGTTAACGCAATGGAATTCCTGGAAATAGATGTGCCGGTGGCTTTACATCTTGATCACGGTCAGTCTTATGAGGCTTGTGAGGCGGCAATTAAAGCAGGTTTCAGCTCAGTAATGTTTGACGGTTCACATATGCCTTTTGCCGAAAATCTGGCAATAACAAAACGTCTGGTGAAGTATGCCCATCGTCGGGGAGTATCTGTGGAAGCAGAGCTAGGCACGATTGCAGGAAGTGAAGATGGCATTGTTAATTCCCGAGTGATTTATGCAGATCCTACAGAATGTAAGCAACTTGTTGAGGAGACAGGAGTGGATTGTCTGGCTGCAGCACTTGGTTCCACACATGGATTATATAAAGGAAAAGCAAAACTCGGTTTTGCGGAAATGGAACATATATCACAGTTGGTAAAAGTACCCCTGGTACTTCATGGGGGCACAGGTATTTCAGATACGGATATGAAAAAAGCTATTTCACTTGGCACAGCAAAAATCAATGTTAATACCGAAAATATGTATGCGTGGTGTTTGTCAGTGAAAGAACAGTTTGAACATAAGGGGGAACATGATATTAATGATCCCCGAAAAGTTATTACGAAAGGATTGCAGCCAGTTGCAGAACGAGTGGCAGAACGAATGAGCCTGTTCGGCTCTGTTGGACAGTCCCTCTGAACCGTTACAGTTTCCTGCAGGTCGTCATTCATTCAGGCAATCTGCAGGATTGAACTATATTAGACATCCAGGAATAATTCCCTTCCACAGGGGGCACGGAGGATTGAAATTGCACTGAATGGGGAATTTGTTAACGTCGCCCTTACCATGGTCAGGATTTCACGCCCTGTTACAAACACTCGTGTCAGTATTTCTTGGCCCTATTCAGTACTCCTCACTACCTGCCAACGACACCGCTAGGAAAAACGTCCGCGTGTAATAAAATAAATCAGCCATCGCAGGGCGCCGATCATTCGCATGCATCGCTGATGACGCGCCCAAACAAGCGTCAAGATGAGTTAACCTGAACAATTCGTTATAAGCCCGGTGCCTTCCACAAAGAAGTTGTCAACCCGTGATCGACCAAGCTCAACTGTTCCTGATATACAGCCCGCCATTTTTCGAGCAATTCCTGATAAAGCTCATGTTTTCTTTTGTCCGGAACATGCTCCCTTTCCCAGCTCACCAGGCATTCTCCCGTTTCGTCCATAGATGAGTAGATACCTGCCCCTACACCAGCAGCAATCGCACAGCCCAGTGCCGTTGCCTCTTTGACTACAGGAACATTAACTGGTAGCCCTGACACATCAGCCAGAATCTGGCTCCAGAGTTCTCCTTTTGCACCACCTCCCGCAAATACCAGAGATGAAGGATGGATCCCTGTAAAATCAGCAATCTGCGACAAATTACATGTCGAAACAATGGCTGCATTCTCTTCCAGGGCGCGAAACAAAGTTGCCTTATTACATTTTTCCGGATCGATCGACAGGTTTAGAAATGAAGGAGCCGCGTGGTACCAACTTTTGAAACGCATCCTGTCAGAGAAGATCGGCATCACTCCCCATGCTCCTGCCGGTACACGGGAAGCCATTTCCTCCAGTAGTGTATAAGTATCGACTCCCAGACGTTCGGCGATCAGTTTTTCTTCAGCACAAAAGGCATCACGGAACCAACGCATTGTCAGACCAGTAAAAAAGCTGATTGATTCTGCCTGGACCATTCCCCGAATGGCGTGTGCATTAATTCTCACGTTCATCTCGGGATCAACAATTGGCACGGGTAAATTCACTACTTGCTGCCAGAATGTCCCCCCAAGAACTGCCGTTTGCGCCGAACGAACAACACCAAGACCGATACATCCCAATTGCACATCCCCCCCACCCACGACTACCGGAGTACCGACTTTCAGTCCGCACTGCTCGGCAGCCTGAACGGTCACTTTTCCCAATTGGGTTCCAGTTTCTTTTACAGGAGAGAGAATATCTGACCGTAATCCAGCCATTTGCAGTAATGAGGGGTTCCAGTCTCGGGTTTTTAGATCAAGCAGTCCCATTGTTCCGGCATTAGAAGGATCTACCGCCAGCTCACCACTGAGCATATAAGCTAACCAGTCGCTGATCATCGTGACTGTCGAGGCACGACGATAGATGTCCGGACGATGATGCGCCAACCAGAGCAGACGTGGAATAGCGCTTAACGCCAATGTCTGACCAGTGCTACGATAGACTTTACTTTCGAAGGTATTATTGTAGAGTTCTTTAAGTTCGCTGACTTCCCGTGCCGCTCTGGCATCTACATTGGCACATGCCCAGACTGGTATTCCCTCAGAGTCATAGACAACAATTCCTTCGCGCATCGAACAAGCGGAAACGGCGGCAATTGATTCTGGCGAAATATTGGCGTTATGTAATGCAAGGCGAATGCAATCACAAGTCAGTTGCCAGTTTTTCTCCAGTTCAAATTCCATTGAGCCAGGTACATCTGGTACGGATAAATGCTTCCATTCCGTCTGACCAACAGAGATTTGCCTGCCTTTCAGATCGAAAATTACGGCACGAACACTTCCAGTTCCGGCATCCAGAGCCATCAAGAAATGCTCTGATTCAGAGTGGGTACATAATCGGGCCATTGTTTTCTCCTAAGCTTATTATATGTCAGGTTGTCAATGTATGTTTTCACGTAACAAACAGTAATTCTGTGACGCATTTTCTGTACATTATGTACGGCAAAAGCACATCATTATTTTCTACTGACTATAGCTGCGGCAGTTTCCTGATCGGTTACCAGTACGTTGATATAGCCTCCTTTCATTGCCGCTGTGATCGCTTCCGCTTTATCCACTCCGCCTGCTACACCAATGACTGTGGGGAGCGTCTTCAGAGTATTAAGATCTAACCCAATCAGTTCATCATGGATCTTTGTATCCGAAATCACCTTTCCGTTTTCATCAAAAAAGTAACCTAAAATGTCGCCTACGGCACCTTTACTGCTAATCATGAGTTGTTCACCCTTAGTGATGTAACCTGCTCGAATAATGGTTGCATCATCTTTCTGGTTTATTGCTCCTATACCGACAATTGCCGCATCAGCTGCCTGAGCAGCCAACAGAACATCATGGACGCTGTTTTCACTTCTTAGTGTCCGGGCAATCTCTGAGGACGAGGCACGAAGTGGGGCAGGAATAATGCTGACTGAACAAGCTGCGTTGAGCTGCCCTATACCAGTCATGTATGACCCTACGCCGCCAGATAACGTAATCAGGCGAATTTGCTGAGCGGAGATAAACCCGCTCAATCGTTTTAAGCTGTTCATCGCCGTCTCACCGAAACCTGCCGCCAGAATCTGTTGTGGCTTCAGTAACTCCATCAGAATATGTGCAGCACCTATCCCCAGGCGAATGCTGGCATCTGTACCAGAAAGACCAGGGATTACTCGCACATTGTTTAGTGAAAATCGGCGACGTAATTCAGTTTCGTATTCCAGACAGCCTTCAAATCGAGAATTAATCTGTACGCGAATAACTCCGGACTGATGACCTTTTTCCAGTAACCGCGACACCTTAAGACGTGTCAGCCCCAGTCTGCTACTGATATCACTCTGCGTTAAACCATCGTGGTAATAGAACCACGCGATACGCGCAATCAACTCTTCTTCACACATACCTTGCTCGAAAATCATTGGATCTTTAGTGGGCATCATTCTGTCTTCACGTTCAAATGTCTGAAAACAATTGTTCATTCATTAGTTATCAACAACTGTGAACAATATCACGTTTCACTGCTTCGGCATTGAACAAATATACAAAGAAACAACATTTAATCATGAAGTGTGATCTTGTTGTCGTTTTTATGCGCAATTTAGTTATAGTTTAAAGAACAATTAGTATAAAAGAATACATTTGTTCAATCAGGTGATGCAGGGAAGTATGGGGGTAGAATGCCAATGATTCCGGAAACACTCACACCGTTACTCAAAGTACATTCAGTCTGTAAGCAGTATTCTGGTGTTAAAGTTCTGAAGGGAATCGACTTTGTCTTACGTAAAGGTGAAGTTCATGCGCTCCTTGGGGGGAATGGGGCAGGGAAATCAACGTTGATGAAAATCATTGCTGGTATTACCCCTGCAGATAGCGGAGTCATTGAGATTGAGGGCGTCCGTTGTGAAAAAATGTCGCCTGTCATAGCTCATCAGTCAGGCATCTACCTTGTCCCGCAAGAGCCGTTACTCTTCCCCAGCCTGACAGTAAAAGAAAACATTCTCTTTGGTTTACCTAAGCACCGGAATTCTGCATCAAAAATGACGATGATGCTGACTGCGCTGGGCTGCCAGTTTGACATCAACAGTCCGGCAGGTTCACTGGATGTTGCCGACCGACAAATGGTTGAAATCATGCGCGGATTGATGCGCGATTCACGTATTTTGATCCTTGATGAACCCACGGCCTCACTGACGCCAGCGGAAACTGAGCGTTTATTCATCCGTATGCGTGAATTACTGAGCACAGGCGTAGGGATCATATTTATCTCCCACAAGCTGCCAGAAATACGCCAGATAGCGGATTACATTAGTGTGATGCGGGATGGAATCATCGCGCTTTCTGGGAAAACGGTAGATCTGACCACTGAAGAGATTATCCAGGCCATCATGCCTGTCTCACGTACCAGTGAGCTCAGTGAGACGCAAAAACTGTGGTTGGAATTGCCGGGTAACCGTCCTCAACATGAGGCCGGTGCGTCGGTATTGAGTGTCAGGAATGTGACCGGTGAAGGTTTTATGAACATCAGCTTTGAGGTCCGTGCAGGGGAAATTTTAGGTCTGGCCGGTCTGGTAGGTGCTGGTCGAACCGAACTTGCCGAAACGCTTTACGGATTACGTCCGTTAAGGGGGGGGAGCATTGTACTTGGTGATCTGGAAATTTCCACACTTTCCACCCGCCAGCGTTTACAACACGGATTGGTATATTTGCCGGAGGACAGGCAATCGTCTGGCTTGTATCTGGATGCATCACTTGCGTGGAATGTTTGTTCCTTAACCCACACCCATAATGGTTTCTGGTCTAATCCGAACAGAGACAATGCCATGCTCGAACGCTATCGTCGTGCGCTTAATATCAAGCTCAACGCTCCCGAACAGCCAGTTCGTACACTATCTGGCGGTAATCAGCAAAAGATCCTGATCGCCAAATGCCTTGAAGCCTCACCGCAGGTTCTGATTGTGGATGAACCGACACGCGGTGTGGACGTATCGGCACGTAACGACATCTATCAATTACTCCGCAGTATTGCAGCCCAGAATGTTGCTGTGCTGTTCATCTCTTCTGACCTGGAGGAAATAGAACAGATGGTTGATCGTGTTTATGTCATGCACCAGGGTGAAATGGGGAATGATGTTTTGGAAGGTGACATGATTAATGTAGACACAATCATGCACGTGGCGTTTGGTGGTCATATGTCAGGGAAGACATCACATTCAGGAGAGGTTATATGCTGAAATTTATACAGAATAACCGCGAGGCCACGGCACTATTAGCCGTGCTGGTGCTGTTCGTGTTTCCGGGAGTGTTGGACAGCCAGTACCTCAGCGTTCAGATGCTGACAATGGTTTTCAGCAGTTCCCAAATCCTCATACTGCTGGCGATGGGCTCAACGCTGGTGATGCTGACCCGTAACATTGATGTGTCGGTCGGCTCGATTACAGGGATGTGCGCAGTACTGCTGGGACTGTTGCTGAATGCGGGATATACCTTACCGGTAGCCTGCGTGGCGACGCTGCTGCTGGGACTGCTTGCAGGATTTTTCAACGGTGTGCTGGTTACTTGGCTGAAGATCCCGGCGATTGTCGCCACGTTGGGCACACTTGGATTATATCGTGGCGTTATGTTGCTGTGGACGGGGGGTAAATGGATTGAAGGATTACCAGCACAACTTAAGCAACTCTCCGTCCCTGTTTTTCTCGGTATCTCCTCCATTGGTTGGCTTACCCTGATGCTGATGTTGCTGATGGCCTGGCTGCTGGCAAATACCGCTTATGGCCGCTGTTTTTATGCAACCGGGGATAATTTACAGGGGGCGCGGCAACTGGGGGTACGTACCGAAGCCATTCGGATTCTGGCCTTTTCGCTCAATGGCTGCATGGCAGGGCTGGCCGGGATTGTCTTTGCATCACAGATTGGCTTTATCCCGAATCAGACGGGAACTGGGCTGGAAATGAAAGCCATTGCCGCCTGCGTGCTGGGGGGCATAAGCCTGCTGGGCGGTTCCGGGACAATCATTGGTGCTGTTCTCGGTGCCTATTTCCTGACGCAAATCGACAGCGTACTGGTCCTTTTGCGCATTCCGGCATGGTGGAATGACTTTATTGCCGGTCTGGTCTTGCTGGCGGTACTGGTATTTGATGGCCGGTTGCGCTGCGCGTTGGAACATAATATCCGTCGACAAAAATATGCCCGATTCACGCCGCGGTCCCAACCGCTTCCGTCGGAAAAAAGCACCGACTCTGTGTGCACTGCCAAAAAACGTGAGGTTGCCTGATGACTCGCTTACATCGTTACGGTTGGGAACTGACGCTCGCAGCACTGCTGGTTATTGAAATTCTGGGATTTGGCTCCCAAAACCCACACCTGTTTGATCTGAACGTACTGCTGTTCAGCACCAGCGACTTTATTTGCATTGGCATTGTCGCCCTGCCTTTAACCATGGTGATCGTTAGTGGCGGGATCGACATATCCTTTGGCTCGACGATAGGACTATGTGCCATCGCGCTGGGCGTGATGTTTCAGGGCGGCTTACCGCTTCCTCTGACCATTATTATGACGCTTGCGCTGGGGGGGCTATGCGGACTGATCAACGCAGGGTTGATTATTTATACCGGAGTGAACCCACTTGTCATCACCCTGGGAACATTATACCTGTTCGGTGGCAGCGCGCTGCTACTGTCGGGGGTGGCGGGAGCGACAGGCTATGAAGGTATCAGCGGCTTCCCTCAGGGCTTCACCGATTTTGCTAATCTGGATGTGCTGGGCTTGCCTGTCCCCCTGCTCTTCTTTCTCGTCAGCGTTATCTTTTTTTGGTTGCTGATGCACCGAACTCACGCCGGACGTAATGTCTTCCTGATAGGGCAAAGCCCTCGCGTGGCACTGTATAGCGCTATCCCAGTAAACCGGACTCTGTGCGTGCTGTACGCAATGACCGGCTTTGCATCAGCGGTCGCAGCGGTGCTACTGGTTTCTTACTTTGGCTCAGCACGTTCCGATCTGGGAGCCTCTTTCCTGATGCCAGCCATTACAGCGGTCGTCCTGGGCGGTGCCAATATCTACGGCGGTTCCGGATCAATTCTCGGTACCACCATCGCCGCGCTGTTGGTGGGCTATCTGCAACAGGGGTTGCAGATGGCTGGCGTGCCCAATCAGGTATCCAGTGCACTCTCGGGCGCATTGCTAATTGTCGTTGTCGTAGGTCGTTCTGCCAGCCTGCATCGTCAGCAAATTAAAGACTTGCTGGCGCGTCGTCGCGCTATCCGGAAGACCGAAAACACATTACTATAAAGGAAAAGTGCATGACTATTCAGAGCATTAAAAAAATCGCTGTAATCGGTACCCTTAGTCTGTCGTCGTTCATTCTCAACGCTTATGCAGCAGAAAGAATCGCATTTATCCCAAAACTGGTTGGTGTGGGATTCTTTACCAGCGGCGGCAACGGCGCCCTCGAGGCTGGCAAAGAGCTGGGTGTTGATGTCACCTACGATGGTCCAACGGAGCCCAGCGTGTCCGGCCAGGTCCAGCTCATCAATAACTTCGTCAACCAGGGGTATAACGCCATTGTGGTTTCCGCAGTGTCACCTGATGGCTTATGTCCTGCGTTAAAGCGTGCCATGCAGCGTGGAGTGAAGGTGCTGACCTGGGATTCTGATACTAAACCGGAATGTCGATCGTACTACATCAACCAGGGCACTCCTGCTCAGTTAGGCGGCATGCTGGTCGATATGGCTGCAAATCAGGTTAAAAAAGAGAAAGCCAAAGTGGCCTTCTTTTACTCCAGTCCGACTGTGACGGATCAGAACCAGTGGGTGAATGAAGCCAAAGACAAGATTGCCAAAGATCATCCGGGGTGGGAGGTCGTCACCACGCAGTTTGGCTATAACGACGCTACTAAATCGCTTCAAACCGCAGAAGGCATTATAAAAGCTTATTCCGATCTCGACGTCATCATCGCGCCGGATGCCAACGCCCTTCCTGCTGCTGCCCAGGCTGCTGAGAACCTGAAAAACACCAGCGTGGCGATTGTCGGATTCAGCACACCAAACGTGATGCGTCCCTATGTTGAGCGCGGCACGGTAAAAGAGTTTGGCCTCTGGGACGTGGTCCAGCAGGGTAAGATCTCCGTGTACGTGGCTGAAGCGCTGTTGAAAAAAGGTGACATGAATATCGGCGACACTCTGGATATTCCGGGCATAGGCATGGTTAAAGTCTCGCCGAACAGCGTACAGGGATATAGATATGAGGCGAAGGGTAATGGCATTGTGCTACTACCTGAGCGCGTGGTGTTCACTAAAGAGAATATTGATAAGTACGATTTTTGAGTTTCATTCCTTAACCGTGGAGTAAAAAATGGCTGATTTAGATGACATCAAAGATGGTAAGGATTTCCATACCGATACGCCGCAACGAAATATCCCGTTCACATTAAAGGGATGCGGCGCACTTGACTGGGGGATGCAGTCCCGACTGTCGCGCATTTTTAATCCTGAGACGGGAAGAACGGTCATGCTCGCGTTTGACCACGGCTATTTTCAGGGGCCGACAACGGGACTGGAACGTATCGATATCAATATCGCCCCCCTGTTTCCGCTCGCCGATGTGCTGATGTGCACACGTGGTATTCTGCGCAGTGTGGTACCACCTGCCACCAACAAACCTGTAGTCCTGCGCGCCTCAGGCGCTAACTCTATTCTCACCGAGTTAAGCAATGAAACGGTTGCGCTTTCTATTGATGACGCGGTTCGCCTCAACAGTTGTGCTGTAGCGGCACAGGTGTATATCGGTAGTGAGTATGAGCACCAGTCGATCAAAAATATCATTCAGTTGATTGATGCTGGTATCAAGGTCGGCATGCCAATGATGGCGGTAACTGGTGTAGGGAAAGACATGGTGCGCGATCAGCGTTATTTCTCGCTCGCCACGCGTATCGCCGCAGAGATGGGAGCGCAGATCATTAAAACCTACTACGTCGATAAAGGTTTTGAGCGCATCGCCGCAGGTTGCCCGGTCCCGATTGTTATTGCGGGAGGTAAAAAATTACCGGAACGCGAAGCTCTTGAAATGTGCTGGAAAGCCATTGACCAGGGCGCATCTGGTGTCGATATGGGGCGTAACATCTTCCAGTCCGATCATCCTGTAGCCATGATGAAAGCTATTCATGCTGTGGTACATGGTAATGAAACTGCTGATCGCGCATATGAACTTTATCTGAGCGAAAAAAATTAAAATGTCATGGGTCTGAGTGCAGACCCATGTTTTTTAAGGAGAATTATATGCATGTAACTCTGGTGGAAATTAACGTCCATGAAGATAAAGTTTCTGAATTTATCGAAGTATTTCGTCTCAATCATCTGGGGTCTGTAGGTGAAGAGGGGAATCTACGTTTTGATGTATTGCAGGATCCTGAGATTAAAAGCCGTTTTTATATTTATGAAGCCTATAAAGATGAAGCTGCCGTTGCGTTTCATAAAACAACGCCTCATTACCTTGCCTGTGTTGAGAAACTGGAGTCACTAATGAGTTGTCCAAGAAAAAAGCGAATATTCAATGGACTAATGCCATAAGGGGCCTGAAAATGAACAGTTCTTTTTCCGGGTTAAACCGGACTGAGTGTGTTTCATTAATGAAATGTTACCCGTTAAGCATCGGTATTCTCGCGGGGCAGTGGCTTAAGTTAGGGGAATATCTGCAAACATTTCAAATAATTGAACAACCTGTCCTTCATCTGGATTTGATGGACGGTCACTTTTGCCCACAATTTACCGTTGGCCCTTGGGCTATTTCACAATTGCCAAAACAAATGATCAAGGACGTTCATTTGATGGTTAATAATCCGTGGCCCGTTGTCCAAGAAAGTGTAAAGGCCGGAGCTCACTGTATCACGTTACAGGTGGAACGGAATCCTCATCTGTACCATATGCTCCAGTGGTTGGGTCAGCAAAATGTAATGCTACCCAATGGTACTATGCCAGTGCTACGAGGGATTAGTTTGTGCCCCGCAACACCACTGGAGTATATTCAGTCAGTTATTGAAGATGTTGAAATCGTACAAATTCTGGCGGTAAATCCAGGTTACGGCAGTAAACTTAGCACGTCAGCATTAATAAAGAGAATAATCAGGGTGGTAGACTTACTCAATGATTCCGGGAAACGAGATTCTATTCTTTTATCTGTTGATGGTTCTCTATCTGTTGAATTACTCCCAGAATTAATTGCCTGTGGCATTGATCGTGTAGTATCAGGGAGTGCTTTGTTCAGGAATGATGCGTTGGCTGAAAATATTTCCTGTTGGTTGACGAAGATCCACTCATCAAAGGATTTCTAAAATTATTCAATAATAAAGCTATAATTAACACATTATTTAAACGGGGTAATAGTAGATCGTATCGTATGTAGCTATTAAGTCAGTATTGGTAACTCAGGTCGCGCATTGCGTCTAACAACGATAGCATATCTATAATAAATAACTGTTCGGAATAGTAGAGCACTTTGAGAGAACTCAGTCCGGATTCTGTGACCTGATCAATCACCACAAATCCCAAATCACCAACCGGACTGAGCTATGTCGATCATAGCACCAATCCCCGGAAACGAACGACACCTGATGCAGAAAATCATCCAGAAAAAAGACAAAAATTACGCAAGGTGGCTCACCGCCATGCTGATGCTGCATACACTTGTGTAATGTCCCGGTGAAGTCATCTTCACAGAAATTTTCGCTCCATTACATTTCTGGTATGTGTACAACTTCCTTCTGCGGAGAGTAAACAATGTCCAAAATACGATGGGCATTTGAACAGGAGAAAGTCGCATCTATATTAACGTATATAGCCTTGTTCATGCATTTTTAACAATTCGCTTGAATCAGCAAAAATCATACCTGTAGTTAGTATAGAAAAGCCGAACTGTCGATAAAAAGGGATTTTATCTTCGATGGCATAAATAAATGTCTTACCAAACGGCTGTAACTGATTAGTAATTACATTCATGAGTATTTTTCCATAACCTAATCCCTGTTGTTCAGGCACAACAGCAACATCACACAGATAATTACACCATGTATAGTCACTGATAGCTCTTGCTACGGCGATCAACTGTTCATCTTTGTAACCGAACCAACAAAAAGCACTATTACGAAATGCTTTCTCCAATTGTTCTACATTGCGGTCATTCAATCCACACATGATAAGGAGTTTCCGTACTTGTTGCCAGTTCACCTTTTCTATTGAATCTTTGCTCTCAATAACAATCATTCAGTTCTCCAGTTGTTTTTTATCAGATAATTTAAATATACAAACAATGTTAACAGATGTATTGTGCAAACAAAAAGTCGATTTGTAATCAAATTATCACCCGAATAATGTATCAACGATACTGAAATATTCCCTCAAAGAGAAGCAATACTACTCTTTTTTACCTGAATCACGTAACTTCTGTTTATGCATCACTTCAACCGTCTTTGTTATGCCTTCATACAGGCAAGTAATATTAATTTCCCGACGTTCAGGAACATCTTGAATGTACAGTTCTGTATTAGGCCACGGATTGAATACACTTTATCATCTCCCTGTTAAATAAATACGGTTTGATCTTTTAAGTGACGCTGATTCATCATGAGTAACTATAAGAACTGTCAGTTCTAAACTGAACGACATAATCAGTATCAGTGCCATCGTTCAGCAGTCAGTGCTCACTCATTTCGCCATCTACAATCTCTCAACGATTACCTGGATGAAGTAAGATGAGGATGATGTTCTGATATTTCCGAGAACGACCAGCACCACAACAAATTTATAAAACAGGAAGGCAGCGCGTTTTCGACAGTGATGTTAACATAAACTATCAGTAACGTTAACCGCATCAGAAACGCGCGGGAGAATTTTGCCCTTGTGCAGAATGACTTGTCCATGGTAAATAAATTTAATAAAAAAGTAAAATGTGGTTGTGAATATTATAATATCCTGGGCAATGCTTCTGATTTTTCTCAATACACGTTTTCCTCACGTATTTGTTCTTCAAAAAGCAAGTATTGCCCGACGGCTATGAGAATTAAAAAAAGAGGCAGTTGGAGAAAGAATAACGGAGAGTCGTGGCAGTGAAGTGGTGTACGTTGCGTATTGAATGTAGACTGGCCCCCTGAATCTCCAGACAACCAATATCACTTAAATAAGTGATAGTCTTAATACTAGTTTTTAGACTAGTCATTGGAGAACAGATGATTGATGTCTTAGGGCCGGAGAAACGCAGACGGCGTACCACACAGGAAAAGATCGCAATTGTTCA
>SKEZ01000909.1_pt1 | contig 18926 bp, 20 predicted proteins | sample 4843881 | NCBI WGS metagenome assembly SKEZ01 (sample SAMN11008796, study PRJNA524170) | human gut metagenome | isolation source: fecal sample from pouch patient p1, p46 | place: Israel: Tel-Aviv | reverse complement strand
GGCTGCACCGATTTTGAGGGACTGTTACGTCTGATGGTGCGCTTGAACTATTCCGGGAGTTACACGATTGAAATGTGGGGTGGCGACAATGGCGACGCTGACCCGCTGAAGGAAGTCCGGGAAGCTAAGCAATACTTTGACAACCTGTTTGCTCAAGTGGGAATTGAACAAGAACCCGTTGTGAAATAAACCGATTTGAAGGAGAAGACTATGTTAGAAGAATTAAAGCAAGAAGTTTACGAAGCCAACATGCAACTGCCAGAACTGGACCTGGTGACCTTTACCTGGGGGAACGTTTCCGGGATTGACCGCGAAAAGGGCCTCTACGTCATCAAGCCGTCCGGGGTACCGTACGACGAATTGAAGCCTAGCGACATGGTAGTCGTAAACCTGAAGGGGGAAGTTGTCGAAGGGGACTACAATCCATCTTCTGACACGCCAACCCACACCTACCTCTACAACCACTTCCCGAAGATCGGTGGGATCGTGCACACCCACTCCCCGTGGGCAGTTTCCTTTGCCGCTGCTAAGCTCGACATCCCGGCCATGAACACCACCCACGCCGACACCTTCTTTACTGACATTCCAGCGGCCGACGCCCTGACCAAGGAAGAAATTGAAGAAGATTACGAGGGCAACACCGGGAAGACGATCGTCAAGACCTTTGAAGAACGGGGCCTGGACTACGAAGCAACGCCGGGGACTTTGGTATCCCAACACGGTCCGTTCACCTGGGGACCAACGCCAGCTAAGGCCGTTTACAACGCCAAGGTCTTAGAAGTGGTGGCCGAAGAGGACTTCCACACGATGCAAATGACGATGGATAACACTCAGCTGCCACAATACCTGTTGGACAAGCACTACTACCGCAAGCACGGTGCCAACGCCTACTACGGCCAAGATAACGCTAAGTCCAAGGAACACGCTAAGCGGAGCTAAGTATTAGCTAACTACGATTTAGAATTAAGCACTTGCCAAGATTGTGAAGACAAGTGCTTTTTTGTTTACCGCAAAAATGGCAGCGATACCAAAATGCCGTAAATTAAGTTTTGCAATTGGTCAACATTTCACATGAAAGCGGTGATAAAATTGGTTTTTTATTATTAATAATGTTATGATCGTAGCAACCGGTTTCTGAAAGGGGTTGCATTTGATTGGAAAATGGGGTACAGTATTTCTTGGAATTAGGTTAAGCGGTTAAGTTAATTTAAGCAATGATTTTAAAAGAAAGCCTATTTATTCCGTTTATTTTTTGAAGAAATTGTAAACCGCTTAACTAAACCTTGCTGTAACTGAAGGTCCCTTAAAACGACTTAGGAGATGGTAGAGTGAAGAATACTTACATCCTTAACACGATCGCCTTTCAATCGCGCTTCCAAGCGGGAGAACGGCAAGAAGATGTTGTTGGGGTGGTTAAAGAGTTAGGGTTTGACGCGATTGAAGTCCGCAATGAATTGCTGACTGGTGGCGATGAGGAAATCACCCGGATTGCAAACCTGGCTCAAGAGGCAGGATTAGATGTCTACTACAGTGTTAATGATGTCTTAGTTGACAGCGAACACTTAACTAGTAATCTATCTCGTTACATTCACGAAATGCGGTTGCTTGGTTCAAACCACTTAAAGATGAACATCGGTAAGTTAACGAAGGTGACGAGTCAGACGCTGCAAGATGAACTGGTTCCGTTGATGGATGGGAGTTTTGAACTTAACCTGGAGAACAATCAAACCTTAGCTGACAGTAGTTTAGATACCACAAGGGCGTTCTACCAGTTAGCTAGTCAAGTTGAGTTGCCAGATGTTCACTACTGCTTCGACATTGCCAACTGGTCCTGGCTTGACGCAAGTGCTGACCAAGCAGCGGTGGCTTTAAATCCAGTGACGACGTATCTCCACCTGAAAAACGAAACGACGGTGGCGGGTAAGTTAACGGTAACACCCCTGGAGGAGGGGGACCTGGATTGGCGCAAGTTACTGGCGTCCTTTGACCACGTCAACGCCTACGGATTTGAGTATGCAGGCAACGAGGCAACCATCAAACAAGAATTAGTGTTGCTTAAGGAATATTTAGAAGACTTCGGAGGATAAATGAATGTTAGAAGCTGTTAATAACTTCTTCACGGCGTTCGGAGCAAGCGTTGTTGTTCCGATCATGATCTTCGTCATCGCCCTCTTCTTAAAGGTTCGTCCTAAGACGGCCATGATGAGTGCCTTCTACGCTGGGGTCGGGCTGACCGGATTCGGTTGGATCATTACTGAATTTACCCCAGTTGTTACGAAGATTATCAAGCAAATGGTTGATAACACCGGGATTAAGCTCCCGGTGGTTGATATTGGTTGGCAAGCGGGTTCGCTAGCTAGTTTTGGTTCCACGGTGGGGTTATCCTTCTTCGTGTTTGGGCTGATTTTTGAGTTAATCATCTTCGCCCTTGGGATCACGAAGGTTTTCATGGCGTCTAACCTTTGGAACAACTTCGGGTTAATGATTTGGGGGACGATGGCCTACTACGTTACCCACAACTTCTGGTTATCATTAGGGCTGTCCTTCTTCATGTTGCTGTACACGTTGATTCTAGCCGAAGTGCAGGCCGATCGGTGGTCAGACTACTACGGTGTTAAAAACGCCACCGTTTCGTCACTACACAACATTGAACAAACCATTCCGGCCATCATCTTGGACCCACTGTGGAACCTTTTAGGGTTCAACAAGGTTAAGATGACGCCGGCTTACTTCAAGAACAAGCTCGGAGTCTTTGGGGAACCGACTACCTTAGGGGCGCTGCTTGGTTTAATCATCGGGATCTTAGGGAACATTAACGACCTAGGGACTGTAAAGGCTTGGGGGCAAATCCTTCAATTCGCCATCCAATTGTCCGCCGTTATGACCATCTTCCCACTGGTTACGGGAGTCTTTGCCAAGGCCTTCTCCCCGTTGGCCGAAGAAATCGACAAGAACCGCAAGAAGGAAGTTGTCGAAGAAGGAAAGGAAATCGACGCCGTTCACGACAAGAAGCGCTGGTTCCTTGGTGTTGATGACGGGGTTGGTTATGGTGAACCGGCTACGATCATCTCCGGGGTGATCTTGATCCCAATCATGGTGCTGATCGCCTTTGTTCTGCCTGGCAACCGGACTCTTCCGGTGGTCGACTTGATTTCCCTTCCGTTCATGGTTGAATCCATCGTTGCCATCACCCGCGGGAACATTCTGAAGGTGATTGCCAACGGGATCGTTTGGTTCTCACTGGGACTTTACGCATCTAGTTGGCTGGGAACGGTTTACACCGGTGCGGTTTCCCACTACGGGGCAGCCATTCCAGCCGGGGTGGTTCTGATCACCAGTTTCAACCTTATGGCTCGGCCACTGAACGCCTTGGTTTTTGCCGCCTTTATTTCGCAAAACCCACTTTGGATTGGACTTTGCATTGTTGTTTACTTGGTATTACTTTACGTCTTACGTCGTTACCGCTCTCAAATCTGGACTTACCTCAACAAGATGGCGGACAAGAACGCCGGCTTCTCTGGTAGTGCTGACAAGATTGAGTATTAATTAGTTCGTGATTTAAGCTTTAAAAGGATTGGAGATATACATCATGAAGAAAATTGAAGGTCACATTCACTTGGTTCGTGCAATCGCTGGTTCAAAATGTCAAGGGCGCTTGACGCCGATTGGCGATGGCCGGACAATTTGGGATAATGGCGAAATCATTCACCTGATTCCAGAAGGCTGGGGAGACGACAAGTTCCTCGCCGAGACCTACTTGGACATCATGAAAGAAGAGGGGATTGAAAAGGCCGTCCTGTTACAAGGGACCCTGAACGGTTACCAAAACTACTACTCCTACCAAACGGTGAAGAAGTACCCAGGTAAGTTTGTCGCTGCCTTTTCCGTTGATCCGTTTGCTGACAACGCCTTAGAAATTGTTCGCCGTCACGTTGAAGACCTTGGCTTCCGGGCCATCAAGTTTGAAATCAGCCAAGGTGGCGGTTTGCACGGGTTCCACCGTGCCTTCCGCTTAGACAACGAAACCCGGGTTAGCCAAATTATGCACTTCTTGGCTGACTACCCAGGCTTTGTTGTCACGACTGACTACGGTGACTACACCCAAACTAGTTACCAACCAGAAGCAATCGTAAACCTAGCTAAGCGTTACCCGAAGATGGACTTCGTGGTGTGCCACCTCTCCTTCCCGAACGCGGATCACTTGGACCGGCTGGAAAACGCCCTTCAACAATTTGCGTCCGTTGATAACATCTTGGTTGATATTTCGGCCATCCAAGATATCGAAGGTGAAGAAACCGATAAGTTCCCATACCCACGTTGCCAAGCTGACGTTAAGCTGGCTAAGGAAATCCTGGGGGCAAAGAAGATTATTTGGGGAACGGATTCCCCGTGGTCTTCAACCTTTAACACTTACCACCAATTAGCAACTTGGTTGGAAAACACGGATATCTTTACCGAAGAAGAACTCGAAGACGTAATGTACAACAACGCCGAACGGGTATACTTCAAGCCGGAAAACGTTCAAGCAATGCTTGATGCCGAAGATCCAGCCTTAAAGGATCTGAAGTAATTTAAAACATACTAAAAAAGCGCCAGTGATTCGATCAATCGGATTACAGGCGCTTTTTACGTAGAGTTAACAAGTGAATTTCGTAAGTGTTGTTATCGTCGACGTGATAAGGGAGGGCGACTTAATAGCGGGCGAAATGGTGCGGTAAAGAGAAAGGAAGAAAAGGGAGGAATTGACTAATGTTCAACTAAGCACAATCCTTAGTGGGTAAGCGTTTTCTCTAGATTGATCAATAACTAACAAGTGAGTGACGGTGATGGCGTTAAATATGTTAATCTGTTGATAGAGAAAAAGACTATAATTGATCACTTTGTAACTAAACTGTTATGAAAGGGGTTGCAACAAATTAGTTTGCATGTTAACATAACGTTGTTGAATGGTTAAACGTTTAACAGTTGGGGGCGAAAACCGTTGTTAAACTGCACTTATTACAATTAAGTTCTTATTTTTTTGGTCCCTTTGTAAACCGCTTAACCAACTGATGTAACCAATAGTTAGGAGATGAGAAGGTGTTATATGTCAATCTTGCTTCGTTTGAACTGGAAGATTACGTACGAATTCAAGAAGCCGTGGCGTTTTTGAAATCAACGGATCTGACGACAACGCCGTTAAGACGCAGCCATCAAGATGGGGAACGGTTCTACTGCCAAACTTTGGAGTATGAAACGGAACTGATCGAACACTTCGACTTTGAAATTCATCAAAAGCGCTTAGACCTGCACTACATTGTGGAAGGAACGGAGCGGATTGATGTGGCACCGGATACGGCATTCGTTGCCGTGACGGGTTACAACGAGGAGCGAGACATTCAGTTTGTTGAGCAACCGACGCACTTTAATCAAGTGGTTCTCCAAAAGGGTGATTTCGTCTTAATTGGAATGCACGAACCACACCGGACGAACGGAATGGTGGGGGAAAAGCCAGTCCACGTTCGTAAGATTGTTTTGAAGCTTGGTCGTTAAGGAGGAAAAATCATGGGAAACAACGCACCTGCCGTGGATAATTCACGTTGGACCGTTAAGCAGGTTCTGGTGATCACCGGGATCTGGCTGGCCTTTTTGATTAGTTTTATCACGCGCCTGTCATGGTCAACGTTGATGCCGACCGTTAATGACGCGATGCACTTCACGGTTCAACAAGGGAATAGCTACGTCACTGCCTTTTACATTGGTTATGCCATTACGGTTCTCCCTGGGGGGATGTTAGCAGATAAGTTCGGTTACCGGAGAATGGTAATGGTCGCCATCATGGGGAACTTAGTAATGATGGCCTTGATGGTCTTTATGCAAGGTTACTGGTCAGGGTTAGTCCTCCGGTTCTTGATCGGGATCGTTAGTGGTCCGGACCTGTCTGCTTGTTTAGGGATCATCACGGAATGGTTCGATGGTAAGAAGCGGGCAACGGCGACCGGGTGGTTTAACACTTGTACCTCCTTTGGTTTGATTGTTGTTAATGCCTATGCACCGTACGTGTCCGTTCACTACGGCTGGCGTGCTGCGATGGGGATTACGGCGCTCTTCCCGTTAGTAGCCCTCTTCTACGCTTGGGTTACGTTAAAGGGGAACCCGCCGTTCCCACAACAATTCGGGGTTAAGACGAAGAGCGGTAAGGTTCAAGAAGAGTCCGCAATGGCGCGCTTGAAAAAGGCCGTTAACAACCGGAGTGTTTGGATGTTAGCGATCACTGGTCTGTTTGCAACTGGTGCTAAGTGGGGGGTTACCAACTGGGCCAACCTCTTCATCGTTAAGAGCCTGGGCTTTGACGTGATTACGGCCGGGAAGGCAATGACTTTCTTCGGGGTAACTTCTGTTCTGTCAATGATCGTGGCTGGTTGGATTTCAGACCGGTTCCAAAATATTTCCCGCCACGGGTGGGCAGTCATCCTAATGGCCATCTTTACGCCAACGATTATCGGGTTCGCCCTTTCGCCAAAGGGTAACTTACCGATGCTTTACTTCTGGACCGGGGCCGTTGGGATTGGGGCCTTCATGTTCTCAACGATCACTAACAACCTGTCCGTTGAAGTTGCTCCTCCTGACCAACGGGGGACGGTGTCTGGGTTCATTAACGCCTTCAACCAAATTGGCTCTTTCCTAGCACCGGCATTGTTAGGTCAATTACTGATGATGACGGGAAGTTACGTTACTTCATTCTTAATCATTTCTGTCTTCCCACTGATTGCAGTGGTCGCCTTGCTCTTTGTTCGGGAAGACCGCTCAGCACTTGAACAATAAGATTTGGAGGAATTAATCATGGAATTTGGCTTAAGTAAAAATCACCAACGGGACCAAAAGGTTCAAGAACGGATTCAACTGGCCTTAGACTGGCTGGGTGCACGGACAACGGATGAGTTATTAAACGAACCGATCGGCAAGAAGCCGATTGCTGATGGAGTGGAACTGCGCTTCCAAAGTTATGACTCACGGCCGTATGACGATGAGATGCCGTTTGAAACCCACCGTCACCACATTGATATTCACTACATGATTACGGGGCAAGAATACTGCCACTTTGGTGACTTCGATCCCGCCATCAAGCCACGCACCGAGTACGATGAAACGGAAGACCTCCAGTACTTCGATCACCCGAGTGCAGTGTTAGGGGAAGTCCTCTTAACGGATCGTCACTACGTAATCTTTGATCCAACTGACATTCACGCTTGTCACGGGATGGTTGGTAACAAGCCAACTCACAACCGGAAGCTTTGTGTGAAGATCGCCCTAGATTAATTGCGAAGGTAAAAAAGGCGCCGTCCGCATGGATGGCGCCTTTTTATGTGCTATTACATTGGAATCTGGACTACCTCAACGCCGTGGCGGCGGATCTTGTTTAGTTCCTCGTCGGGAGCGAAGGTATCGGTGATCAAAATATCGATATCATCAATTTCGCCGATCTTGAAGTTAGAGGTGTTGCCAATTTTAGAATAGTCGGCGACGACAATCAAACGCTGGCAATGCTTGATGATGGCGCGGTTAACGTCGGCTTCGTGAAAGATGGGGGTGGTGATCCCATCATTAATGTTCAAACCAGCACAACCAATGATAGCGAGGTCGGCCTGAACGTTGCTAAAGGAGTTAGTGGCAGCCTGGCCAACTAAAATGTGCTCGGGAGTTAACTCACCACCGCACAAAATAATGGAGTACAGATCGGCGTTGGGGAAGTTAACGACATTGGCGTTATTAGTTTGGACGATCGTGCGGGGATCGTGAAGGTACTTTAGGACCTTTAAAGCGGTCGTACTGGAGTTGATGGAGATGAAGTGGCTATCTTTGACGTGGTCAGCGGCTGCCTTAGCAAGAGCCTCTTTAATCTTATCGTGGGGGTCAGAGAGGTTGGTTTTAACGTTGCGGTGAACGATTGAAATGACGCCCCGCTTTTGTTCGACTTCGCCCATTGCAACGAGTTGTTTACAATCACGGCGGATGGTCATGGCAGAGACTTGCGTTTGTTCACTAAGTTCATCAATAGTGAGGGCTTCGTGTTGGTGTAACAGTTCTAAGATTTTGTCGCGGCGGGAGTTAATCGTTTCTAGTGAGTTTTTCATTTTACGTGGCTTCCTTAGTGTTAGTTTACTAGCGCTAGCTTACCACCGAATTCGCGATTTTCCTTTGCGTAGTCGCCAATGCGGTTTGTTTGTTCCAGTTGGCGGTAAGTTTGGATAAGCATGGCATTTAAGTAGGTGATTTCACGCTGGTTAAGCTTTTCGCGATCAACGTGTAAGAAGTACTGTAAGGCCTTAGTGTGGCGTCCTTTGATTAGGCAATCTAAACCATCAATTTCGTCCCAAGAAAAGAGGGGTGAATACTTCTTTTGCTTGGTTCCGCGGATTTTGGTTAACCCGTTCATAGCAAAGTCGGCAGCGGTTGGATCGTTGAGGAGCCACGCAAGCTGGAGACGGGTATGGTACATGATGAAAAGATTATCAATTGAGGAGCGGAAGAAACGGTCATTCTCGTTTAACCAGCGTAAGCAGGACTCGTACTGGCCGGTATCCATTAATAGCAAGGTGTTAAAGACGATTAGTGATCCTTTGAAACCACGAAAGACATCTAATTTTTGGAATTGGTTACGTAAGGAGATGGCCTGCTGGGGGTCGCAATCATTAATGAGCACCCCGATCATCTTGTGATAAAAGTGTTTAAGGTATTCATAGTATAAACAGGTTCCGAGGGCAATGACAAGAATGATGCTATAAAGCACTTTAGTACTCATAATTGGGGCAACTGCTATCAAATAAGCAACGTAAATTGCAAATAGTAGGTAAACAATAACGTTTAAAACGGCTTTTCCACAGTAATAACCCTTGATAAAGAGAACTTTAAATGTGGTTTTCATGCTCTTCAACTCCTTTTCTATGGAACATTCTATCATAAAATAGTGACTAGCGGGGGTTATATCTCATTAAGTGTGATTAATAGCCGGTAATTTTATGTTATACGATGATAAATTGTTACTTTTTGTCAGCTAGTAACATAAAAACGTGTTAATTTTCATATAATAAGATTGGAATCGCTTCCTAGTGAGGTCATAATACAAAGTGTAAAAAGTAACAAAGGAATTAATTCAAGGAGGAATTACTCTGATGGCTTCACCGAAGAAGATCGAGGATGTAACGAAGGAAGTATGGACGCAAAACGTTTTCCCAGAATGGGGGACGTACCTGAACGAAACGATTGCTAACAAGCAGGTTCCAGAAGGCAGCTTTGCAATGTGGTGGACTGGATGCATGGGCTTCTGGTTGAAGACGCACGAAAACACTAACATCGTTGTTGACCTTTGGAACGGGACCGGGAAGCACACCCACGGGACCGGCGAAATGCGTAAGGGTCACCAAATGATGCGGATGAACGGTGGCCACGAACAACAACCAAACCTGCGTAACCGTCCATACGTACTGGATCCATTTGCGGTTAAGGATGTGGATGCCCTCTTTGTTACCCACACGCACCACGACCACTTAGATATTTACACGGCCGCTTCCATCAACAAGAACTGCCCGAACGCTAAGTTTGTTGGACCACAAGGTGTTGTTGATGAATGGCTTGAATGGGGGATTCCAAAAGAAAAGACGATCGTCGTAAAGCCGGGTGATGAACTTCAAATCGGCGCCGTTAAGGTAAAGGCCTTAGAAGCCTTTGACCGGACGGAATTGGTTACCGAAGACGACCCAGAAGTAACGCTCGCCGGCACGATGCCAAAGGACATGAGTAAGATCGCCGTTAACTACCTGTTTGAAACTTCCGGTGGGAACCTTTACGACGCCGCTGACTCCCACATGTCCAACACCTTCACTAAGCACGGGAACGAAAATAAGATTGACGTTGCTGTTTGTGCTTACGGTGAAAACCCACGTGGGGTTACCGACAAGTTGGATGACTCCCAAGTTCTGCGGATGTCTGAAGACTTAAAGACCAAGGTAGTTATTCCAATGCACTGGGATATCTGGAGCAACTTCTTCACGGACCCGAAGGATATCTTTGCCCTTTGGGAACGTAAGCGTTACCGCTTGAACTACCAATTTATTCCGTACATCCTGCAAGTTGGTGGTGAATTCAACTTCCCACAAGACCAAAACAAGCGTGAATACATGTACGACCGTGGATTCCACGATGCCTTCAAGCACGACAATGACTTACCATTCCCAGAACTGCTGTAATCAACATCGAACTTTATTGAAGTCGGCTAGAAGTGATGACCTAACCGGCTGACCAAGGCCCACGACCGGGTGGGTTGGGAGGAATTATTATGCTTCGTTATTTCTTAGAAAATGACTTACTCAACATCACTGATAAGGCACCCAAGGATTGGGAAGAAGCCATGCGGATCAGTGGTGAGGTGATGAAGAAAAAGGGACTTGTCACCGATCAATACATCGACCAAGTAATTGCCGACGTTAAAGAGTATGGTCCCTACATCGTAATCGTGCCGGGCGTGGCGATGCCCCACTCCTCGGCTAAAAACGAAGGGGTTAAGGGAACCGGGATTGGTTGCACGATCTTCCCGAACACCGTCTCCTTTGAAGAAGAAAATCCAGAAAAAGACGCTAAGCTGTTCTTCATGTTGGCGGCCAAGGATTCTGACCAACACATGGAAAACATTGCTAACCTTTCCAACATGCTGATGGAAGACGGGTTAATTGATGACTTAATGGCCGTTAAGAACCTCGATGACTACAAGGCTGTGGTGGAAAAGTACAACGTGTAGGAGGATATTGAAGGATGGACGCTGTATTAAACTTCTTAATGGCATGTTGGACCTACTTTGCCACCAATATCCTTGAACAGCCAGCATTCATGATTGGGTTCATCGTCTTGCTGGGGTACATTTTGGAACGTAAGCCGTGGTACGAATGCGTATCCGGGTTCCTAAAGGCCACGGTTGGTTACCTGATCTTAAACGTTGGTTCCGCAGGGTTGGTTAACTCCTTCCGCCCAATCTTGGTTGGGTTGCGTGACCGGTTCAACCTGAGTGCCATGGTTACCGACCCGTACTTCGGTCAAAATGCCGTTACGGCCGGGATTGAAAAGACTTTTGGCCGGACCTTTGCCGACACGATGTTGCTGCTCTTGTTTGCCTACATTTTCAACATCTTGTTGGTGCGCTTCTCCAAGTGGACGAAGTTACGTTCCGTGTTCACGACCGGTAACGTGCAAGTTCAACAAGCTGCGACGGCCTTCTGGCTCTTCTTATTCTGCTTCCCAAAGATGCGGGAAGTGCCGATTCTGATTGTGATGAGTATTGTTCTGGGGCTTTACTGGGCCGTTGGGACGAACTTAACCGTTGGAATCACCCAGGAATTAACGGATGGTGCCGGCTTCGCCATTGCCCACCAACAAATGTTTGGGATCTTCTTCTTTGCTAAACTCGCTGAAATGTGGGGGAAGAGCAACAAGAAGAAGGGACGTAAGTCTGGGAAGCGGCTGGAAGACATTGAATTACCAGGGTTTATGTCCATGTTCAACGATAACATGGTTTCGACTTCAATCCTGATGATCATCTTCTTCGGGTTTATCCTGATTGTCTTGGGTAAGCCATACCTGGTTCACGCCAAGTTCATGACCGCTGACCAAAGTTTCTTGTTCTACCTACTGACAACTGCTTTGAACTTTGCGGTTTACTTAGCCATCTTGCAACTCGGGGTTCGGACTTTCGTTGCCGAACTGACCGAATCCTTCCAAGGGATTTCCGACCGCTGGCTGCCAGGTTCCGTTCCTGGTATCGACGTTGCCGCTACCCTTGGGTTTGGGGATGCATCCAACGCTGCCACGATTGGGTTCATGTTTGGGGCCCTGGGGCAATTCTTAATGATCATCTTGCTGTTGGTCTTCCACTCCCCAACGATTGTTATCGCCGGGTTTATCCCGATGTTCTTTGACAACGCTGCCATCGCCGTATACGCTAATAACCGTGGTGGGGTCGTTGCCGCAATGCTCTTCCCGTTCCTGTGTGGCTTGATTCAAATTGCCGGGTCTGCCTTCATCGCTACTTGGGTCGGAATGGCTCAATACGGTGGTTACATTGGGATGTTCGACTGGGCAACGGTATGGCCATTCTTCACGATTATCATGAAGTACGCAGGCTACATCGGAATTGGGATCGTGGTCATTATCCTGGTTCTTATTCCACAACTTCAATACCGGGCAGACCCAGAAGGTTACTTCTTGGTTACGACCGACTACGAAGCATGGAAGGAATCTCACAAGGATAAGGCAGCCGGTGCTGCGCAAGATTAATTTGTTGAGTCACTTTTAAAACATTACTTACTTATCTACATTTAGGAGGAAAAGAACAATGAAGTTTTTAGCTGCATGTGCAAATGGTTCTGGTACTAGTTTGATGATGATGCGGAGCGCGCAAAAGGCATTGGAAAAGTCTGGCTTCAAGAACATTCAAGGGAACCACTGCTCCGTTTCCGAAGCCAAGGGAACGGCCAAAAACTACGACGTGGTCTTCACTTCCGTTGCCTTCAACAACATGTTTGAAGACGCTCGTAAGGCTGGTGCAATCGTACTGCCAATCAAGAACCCGATGTCCGTTCCTGAAATCGTTAAGGCGATTGAAGACGCTGACCTGAAGAGCAAGTTTAAGTAAGTTAGTGCATAGAGTCGATAGAGTCGATTGATAGGATTTTTCCCAGAAAGGATCATTTAAACCATGGCAAAACCAATGTTACAGGTGGCATTAGACACCAAGGATACCGCAACTGCACTTAACATCGCCCGCCAAGTTGTTGATGTAGTTGACGTGCTTGAAGCAGGAACCTTCTTAATTTACGAGGACGGTCTGAACTCAGTTCGGGCATTGCGCGCAATCGGCCCGGACAAGATCGTGTTAGCGGACTGCAAGACCGCCGATGCTGGTGGCGCAGTTGCTGCTGAATGCAAGGCCGCCGGCGCAGACTGGATGACTTGCATCAACGCCGCTACGGTTCCGACGATGGCAAGTGCCCAAAAGGAAATCGAAGTTCAAATTGAACTGTACGAGGGTTGGGACAACGAAGAACGCGCTAAGGAATGGTTAGCAGCTGGTATCGACCAAGTGGTTTACCACCAAAGTCGGGATGCTAAGTTTGCTGGTCAAACCTGGGGCGAAAAGGATCTGGCCTCCGTTAAGAAGCTTATCGACATGGGCTTCAAGGTTTCTGTAACTGGTGGAATGAAGGCCAAAGTTTTGAAGTTGTTTGCCGGGGTTCCGGTATACGCCTTCATTGCTGGCCGGGCCATTCACGGTGCTGACGACCCGCACGCTGCAGCACTGGAGTTCAAGAACGAAATTGACCGGATCTGGGATTAATTTCTGGTATCGAAATCGAGAAAAGGTGGCGGTCGCTTCGGTGGCCCCGCCTTTTTCTGTTACTGAAGGGAAATAAAATGTTGGAAAATTACTTCTTTGACTTTGATCGAACGTTAGCTGATTCGACGAAAGTTAACATCTATGCCGCCCAAACGGCTTTTCACGATTCTAAGCTAAAGGTGCCAAGTGTTGATGAGATCATTTCTTATATGGGAGTCCCGGCGGATAAGTCCTTCCCGCAAATGGCGGATCGTGAATTGAATGAAGGGGATGCCAAACGCTTAATTCGTCGCTTTCGGAACCTATATTTAGAAAATGAGGACTGGGGGACCGTCTTGTACCCCGGCGTTGAGCATGCGTTAACTACTTTAAAGGAACAGGGAAAGAAACTTTTTGTGGCATCGGCAAAGGAAACGGAATCCTTAGACCGCAACTTACAGAAACTAGGAATTTTGGATCTCTTCGATGAAACGATTGGCTTTGACAAGGTTGAGCACCCGAAGCCAAACCCGGAAGCACTACTCCTGTTGTTAGATAAGTACAATTTAGCTGCCGAAGACAGTGTGATGATTGGTGATGCTAAGTACGACCTAATAATGGGAGCCGCTGCGCAAATGAAAACGTGTGGGGTCTTGTGGGGAGCAGCTGATGTCGACTCGTTAAGGGCGCAAAAGCCGACGTACCTACTTAAGACACCAAGGGAACTACTAGAAATCTCTTAAAGAAACCGGTTACATGCAACCGCTTAATATATGGTGGAATTCACAATGATAACGGTTTATAATTAGACGTATTGAGCAGTGTCACACGGTTGACACTCAGATTTAGGAGGAACATATAATGGCAAAAGACGTGAAGGGAATTGCAGCTAGTGATGGGATCGGGATTGCCCCGGCATACCTGTTGGTTGACCCAGATCTGTCCTACGACAAGGTAAAGGTTGATGACACGGCGGCGGAATACGCTCGGGTTGAAAAAGCCTTCCAAGACTCAATTGAAGAATTGACGCAAATCAAGGAGAACGCTAAGGATCGCCTTGGGGAAGAAGAGCTGGGCGTGTTTGACGCTCACATCGCCATCTTATCTGACCCGGAAATGCTGGGCCAAATTAAGGATGACATCGAAAACAACCACACCGGTGCCGAAGAAGCCGTTGACAAGGTAACGACCGCCTTTGCTGACATGTTGGCCGCCATGACCGATAACGCCTACATGCAAGAACGGGCTGCCGACGTTAAGGACGTTGCAAAGCGGGCAATGAGCCACCTGTTGGGTAAGCAATTACCAAACATCGCCGGTATCAACAGCCCGGTGGTGATCGTGGCCCACGAAATTACCCCGTCCGATACTTCTCAGATGGACGCTAAGTTCGTCAAGGGGATCGTAACCGACCTGGGGGGCCGGACGAGCCACGCCGCCATCATGTCCCGGACCTTACGGATTCCAGCCATCGTTGGTTCTAACGAAGTCACGACTTCCGTTGAACACGGTCAAATGATGATCGTGGATGGTTTGAACGGGGACGCCATCATTGACCCGAGTGACGACCAAGTAAAGGAATACGAAGCTAAGGCCGAAGCTTTCGAAGCCGAACGGGCAGAATGGGCTAAGTTAGTCGATGCCCCATCCGTTTCTAAGGACGGCAAGGAATTTGAAATTGCCGCCAACATCGGGACGCCAGACGACACGGAAGACGCCGTTAAGCAAGGTGCTGATGGGGTTGGTCTCTTCCGGAGCGAATTCTTGTACATGGACAACGACCACATGCCAAGCGAAGACGAACAGTTTGAAGCTTACAAGAAGGCCGTAGTGGGCATGAACGGTAAGCCGGTCGTGGTTCGGACGATGGATATCGGTGGGGACAAGCCACTTGATTACATGCCGTTACCAAAGGAAGAAAATCCATTCCTGGGCTACCGGGCCATCCGGATTTGCTTGGACCGGCCGGAACTCTTCAAGACCCAACTGCGGGCCCTGGTGCGTGCCTCTGAATTCGGACCGGTTTCAATCATGTTCCCAATGATCGCGACGGTGGCCGAACTTCGTCAAGCCAAGGCGATCTTTGATGAAGCCAAGGCCGAAGTTCAAAAGGATCACCCAGGTCTGGGCGACGACGTTAAGATCGGGATGATGATTGAAATCCCGCTAGCCGCTTTAAACGCCGCTCAACTGGCTAAGGAAGTGGACTTCTTCTCCATTGGGACCAACGATTTGATCCAATACAGCTTCGCCGCTGACCGTGGGAACGAAGCCGTTTCCTACCTTTACCAACCGCTGAACCCAGCCTTCTTATCCCTAGTTAAGCACGTCATCACCTCCGCTCACGAAAACGGCGCTAAGGCCGCCATGTGTGGGGAAATGGCCGGTGACGAAATGGCGCTGCCACTCTTGATGGGGATGGGCCTGGATGAATACTCCATGTCCGCTACTTCCATCCTCCGCACCCGGAGCATGATGAAGAAGCTCGATACCAAGGAATGGGCCGGCTACGTTGACGAAATTATCGCCAACTGCGCCACTGTTGAAGAAGTTCAAGACTTCGTGAAGAGCAAGTTGGGCTAAAAAATTGAACCAATTAATTAAACACTAACTAAAACTGCTAATTTTACCTAACAATAGGTAGAGTTAGCAGTTTTTATATACATATTAAGGATAATCAGATTACTAAATAAACAATGAAAAGTCCGTTGCAAAAGTCCCGCATTAAAAAAGTGTCTTTAGACAAAGGACAAAATTGTGTAAGCGCTAACCCCACTTGTGATTAAAATAATAAGTGTAGGAAGGAGGACCACAAATGACAGAAGGATACAAAGAGTTATTGGTTAGTTACCTATTAAATCATCGTGATTTTGTAACAGGCCCCGCTTTGTCATCGGTGCTCAACGTTTCTACAAAGACCATTTCGCGAACGGTTAAAGCAATTAACCGGGGGACGGAGGAGCAACCAATTATCGAATCAAAGCGCGGGAGGGGGTACCGTTTGAATTACCAACGGTACGTATCCCAAAGTGGTGAGATCGATAAGTTCTTAAACGTTAACCACCTGACCTCGGTTGAACGGCGTAACGATGTAATCAAGGAGTTGCTGATCACTTCTCCGGGAAAGCATCGAATTGCAGATTTGTTCCATAAATATTACGTCAGTGACTCAGTAATTTTTTCTGATGTCAGAGTTATTAAGGAGATGTTGCAAAAGTACAACCTGAAACTCTGCAAGCAGAGTGATTATTTATGGGTCGGAGGTGAAGAGGTAAAAGTGCGGTACGCAATAAATGACTTATTGGTAACGGATAACGTGACCAACATTAGTCACTTCCTACAATCAAACAAGTACATTCGGGAGCAAGACGCCTCCTTTGTAACGCGGCAGTTAAACGTGATTGAAGAGAAGTTGCATTCTAGCATCCCGTACCCGTACAACGTTAACCTTTTTTCACACTTGTACATCTTAATTGAGCGGTACCGGAGCGTAAGTAATTTTATGCAAACCGAACTGTCCATGACTGCGGAAGAAAAGGAAAAGTTACGAAACGATCCTCGGGTAACGGAGGTTTGTAAGTTAGTGATGGGCAACCTCAGTCGTTACCTAAACGCTGAGTTACCATCGATTGAATACTACTACTTATTCCAATACCTCACCTCTTCTCGTGTTAATAGGGAGGACGCTCCGGTAGGGGACGTATCCGGGTTGGTTAGATCCGTGACGGACTTTTTAATTGATAAGGTGACTGAAAACGATCCTTACCAACATATCGGTAGTCAAAAGCTGTTTCAAAACCTCTCGAAACATATTTACCCGCTTATTAACCGGTTAGAGAACAACATCAAGGTGAAAAACAACCTGTTAAAGCAGATCAAATTGGAATATCCACAGCTTTTTAGGATCGTAAAGGATTCGACGAGGCAATTGTCAGAACGGTATGACTTAGCCCAAATTGACGATGCAGAAGTAGGTTTTATCACCCTTTACTTTGCGGAAGCGGCAGAAAGTACCCGTCCACCAATCAACGCCGTGGTTGTATGTACAACCGGGTTTGGGACGGCACAGTTGTTAAAGGCAAAGTTAGCAAAGCGGTTCTCGGAATTAAACGTTGTTGAATTAATCGCCAAACGCGATCTGGCGGAAGAGATTGAAAACTCCGCTAAGCCGATTGACCTAATTATTTCGACGGTTAATTTACCGGAAAGCATTGAAGTACCGACATTGGTGGTGAGTGCATTACTAACGATGGAAGATCAGGAGCGTTTGGAGCGAATGATTGGCCAAGTTAGAAGAAGGATGGTGAGCTAAAAATGAAGAAGTTCATTATCTGGAATGCCGAAATGCCCAGCGGTACGAAAGAGGGGTTTATGGACTGGGAAGCGAACTTTTTGGCCCAAGAAGGAATTGTAGGCAATATCCAAAGTGTCAAACAAGCACTAAAAGAGCGTGAGGATGCGGGAAGCACCCTCATAACAGAACAATTAGCTCTACCCCATTTCAAAATTGATGAGGCAAAAGAAGCAGCCATTATTTTTGTTCAATCGGCGCAACCCATTGCCGAGTGGGAACTAGGCATTTCGATTGATCGCTTTTTATGTATTGTGGTTCCTGATTCAAAGAATAAAAAAGATTTGGAGCAATTGAAAAACTTTTTTGTGTGGATGGCAAGCGACGGGATATTGGAAGAACTGAGCTTGGGTTCAAAAGAAGTAGTTCAAGGCTTAATAAGTCAAATGGAGGATTGAAATGGAAACGACGACGTTAGCGGGGGTTATTGATCCCAAGACCATTATTACGAACTTAAAGGCGGAAACGAAGGATGACGTGTTGCGCGCACTAGCAAACGCTTTTTACCAAGAAGGTTACATTGGTGACGTGGATGAATTCGTGAAGTCCGTCTATGAACGCGAAGCCGAAGGGGCCACGGGGATTGGCAACCACGTGGCAATTCCCCACGGTAAGAGTCAAACCGTTAAGAAAAACGGGGTGGCAATTGCCATTTTGGAACACGAAATTGCTTGGGAATCGCTAGACGATACCGGGGCCAAAGTCGTCGTACTTTTTGACGTTGGTGTTGACAGCGAAGGTGCTAAGGAACACTTGCGGATGCTGTCGTTGTTCGCAAAGAAGCTAGGTAAAGACAGTGTTATTGATGCGTTGTTAAAGGCGAACAGTGTTGATGAAGTCGTTGCGGCCTTTAACGATTAAGGAGGAAATCAATCATGAAAATTGTTGGGATTTCAGCATGTACAGTTGGGATTGCTCACACGTACTTAGCACAACAAAAGCTAGAGGACGCCGCTAAAAAAGCGGGTGACGAAGTTAAGATCGAAACCCAAGGTACCATTGGGGTCGAAAATGAACTAACCCCCGAGGAAATTGCGGCAGCAGACATTGTTATTTTAGCGGTTGACGTGAAGATCTCCGGTGAGGAACGCTTTGCTGGGAAGAAGGTAGTTAAGGTCTCCACCGAAACGGCAATTAAGTCACCAAATAAGTTAATCGAAAAGTTGCACGAACTTGCCGGTAAGTAGGAGGGGCTTAAAATGCACGAGTTTATGAAGAAGGCCAATTTTAAGG
>SKEZ01000905.1_pt1 | contig 18977 bp, 14 predicted proteins | sample 4843881 | NCBI WGS metagenome assembly SKEZ01 (sample SAMN11008796, study PRJNA524170) | human gut metagenome | isolation source: fecal sample from pouch patient p1, p46 | place: Israel: Tel-Aviv | reverse complement strand
CGCCGTAAGTCCGTGATGGAACATGCCTTCGACGCGCTGTTCCCAAAGGATGATCGGTGATTCGGCGTCATCATCGCTGAATAGAATGAATGAAATATGAGGCTTCCCTTCTCGCGGGGAAGCCTCATTGCTTTGTCCGCGGAGTCTTACGGCACCTGCGCAAGGGCAACGTCACGCCTTCATGATGCACTATTGAATAGTGTGTTCCTATCGTTGCATGGTGACGCTAACGCATGGCGTCACGATACTGAAGCCTGCCATCTAACGGCGGGTACGGCTCGTTGCTGGAGTCGTGCACGCATACGCGCGTCGGCGTGCGTGGGATGTCCATTCAGGTTTTTCCCATCTTCGGACTCGTAAAATAGGCGAGGTTAACAAGACGAAGAACGATGACATCCGTCGATTCGCAAGGGGTGGACGCATATGGATTATCAGTATCAGGCCGTTGAACAGCCTTCCAATCCCCGCAAAACCTGGCCGATTGTCTTTTCCGTGGTCGTGGCGCTCACTGTGGCATGCAGCGCAGGAGCGTACGTCTACCACAACAAACGGCAGGAGGCGTTGGACACATGCCGGCAATCGCTTGCGGAATTCAGCTCGGCCCGTAAGGCCGTGCTCGACACATCCGAAAACGGTAGCGAGCTGCAGAAATTGATCCGTGGTGCGCTCGGCGTGAACGACATCATCGACGCGTTCGCGGACGCGGCTACCAGCGCAGAGAACACGGTCGATACGGAAGGCTGTAAGGCGGACGCCACCATCACGCAGCTCAATCTCATCGCCAAAACACTAGACAGCGCCACGGACTCCCTGAATAACAGCCTGAAGGACATCCGGGAGAAGAACGGCACGAATGCGCTGCAGGATTCGCGGAACGATTCGGATGGCACGACAACGAACGGACCATCCTCCAATACTCAGTCCAATACGTCATCGGGGCAATTGCTCGACGTTCCTTCGAACGGTTCTTCCGCCACGGAATCGTTGGATGAATCGAAGAAGGAACTGCAGCAGTCGCTCGACAAGGCGGACAAATTGGTCAACAAGCTTGGCAAGGACGAAACACTGACGTTGACTGGCCGTAAACTGCTGTCCGCATTGTCCAAAGCTGTGGATTCCGGTCAAAAACTCATTGAAAACAGCAATATCAAGGATTCCAAGTACTACAAGGCAGCCAAAGTCACGCTCGATGAGGCCATCGATGTGGCCGAGAATTGGGTGGACAGACAGGCGTCCAAAGCGCAATGACGATTCTCCCTCGTGTTGCTTCCATACGCATGTCTAAAGTTTCCCGGAAAAACGTCGACGATTATGACATCAGAGAATATGACGCCATGACGGATGGAAGCGTAAGAGGGGATACGAATGACGAAATCGGGGTGTGGGCCGTCGGGAAACCTCGCGTTTGCGAACCCGGTCGCCCGTCCATATCCTAGGCGATCGGGTTCGCAAGACCGATCAGAAGAACAGCGCTGAGACTCCGGCCGCAAAGCACATCAGCAGCACAGACGTGATGAAACTGGCTAGGAATGCCTTCTGCCCCTTCTTGGCGATGGCGCTGAAATTCACGTTGATGCCGAGCGCGGCCATGGCCATGCCGAGCACGATGTACGCGAAATCGACCAGATTCGGTGCGATGGCACCGATGAACGGCACGAACGTGCCGATGATGGAAGCGCCGATGAAACCGAGCATGAACCATGGGAACGACACTTTGCGTTTACCGTCCGCTGGCATTTCGGAATGGTTTTTATCCCACCAAACGGCGATGACGATGGCTGCGAACACCAGCATCAGCACTCGCGACAGTTTCATGATGGTTGCGATGTCCACCGCGCCGAACGCGTCGCCGGCCGCCACGGCATGGGCGATTTCGTGCAAGGAAGCTCCGGCGGTAATGCCCAGCTGTGTCTTACTCAAACCGGTCAATGGTCCAAGGGTGATTTCCAGTAACGCGAAGATGGTGCCCATGATGGCGATGATGGCCACGGCCATTACTTCGTTGTTGGCTTTTTCATCCTCTTTTTCCGGCGGTACTTTGATGGAGCCAGACAATCCCATGACGGCGGCCGCACCGCAAATGCCGGTGCCGCCCGCCACCAGAATGGCGAGTTGCGGGTCGACGCCAAATTTGCGGGCGATGGCGTAGCACACCACGATGGTGAGTGTCACGACCACGGCCGCGATGGGCAGACACTTGATGCCTTGGGTGAACAATACGGTCAGATTGAGCTTGAATCCGAGCAGAATGATTCCCAGACGCAACAGTTTATTGGAAATAAGTCCTGCTGCGTCCTTCACGCCGGACCTGTGTTCCACGGAACGGCTGGAATACCATTTGCGAATCGGAAACTGGACCGCCATGCCGATGAGCAATGCGATGATCAGCGCGCCGAACAGACTGAATCCCGGAAACTGTTTAAGCCACGAAGCCACTAGTGAGGCGGCCAAAGTGACGATGCTGACGAAAACCATTTCCTTGGTGGCTATGCGAGCCCACCATGTTTTGCAAAAATCAATCACGTGTCTCAAGTGTTCCGGCCGGTTCGGACATCGGTATGGTGCAGAAAGCGATAACTTCAGCGCCGTGCCAACGATACTGAAATCCAATGCGCGATCGGCAGCAGGTACAGGAACACTGCCAATGTCAGACTGGACGTGGGCGCTCCCACCGAAGCGAGCGGCACCGCTCCGGCGATGGACCATGGAATCAGCGGAGCCACCACCACGGCGGTATCCTCCAGATTGATGGCCTTGCGATGCTCGTCGGACTCCAGATGGTCGCATAGCTGATTTGTCAGCATGATCGACAACGTTTGATTGCAGGCGACGGCACTCGCTACGAGAGACGTTACCAGCGTGGCGCCGAATACGCTGATATGCCGGGCAAGCGATGCGACCATCCGATGCGCGCCATCCAGCAGTTCCGTCTCTTGGAAAATGCCGGAATATGACGATGAAATGCATACGATCAGCATCACTTTGACCATTGAAACGATTCCGCCACCATCGATCAGCGGTGCGACGCGCGCGTCAGCACAGTGGAATCCGAATACCAGTGCGTGGCCAATCGCGGTCCAATCCATATGTTGTACTGCAACGCAAATCGGCAATGCAGTCAGTATGCTGGCGGTCATGGTGATGCGCACGTCAACCCTGGCGATCGCCAGCGCGACCAACACCACTGCGGGCAGGACGGTGACCCAATCAAGATCGAACGCGTTGGAAAACAGTCCGGCAATGTCAATGGAGCTGTTGGAAGGATGCGTGCACAGCGTCAATGCCGCATACACTGCGCACGTCAGCACGAACGGTACCGCGGCGGTTTTCAACATCAGTCGGATATTGTCGAAAATGTTCGTGCGCGTCAGCGTTTTGACCAATTGGGCGCTGGTGGATACGGGGGAGCAGCGGTCACCGAAATAGATGCCGGACAGTATCGCTCCACCGAGGAACACCGGTGGAACCTGCATGGAAGTGCCCAACGTCATCGTGATCACACCCATCGTCGCGGCCGAAGCGAACGATGATCCGGTCAGCAGAGACATCAGACAGTTGAGTAGGAACGTGAGTAGGACCACCACATGAGGATGCACCAGACCTGCCGTATTCGTCACAATGAACGACACAGTGCCTGCGGCGCGCCACAGGGTGGTCAGCAGGCCGATCAGAACGAACGTTACTACCACGATGCTGGCTGCACGCATGGTCGCGAAACCTTTGGAAATCATGGCGGTGAACGTATGCCCGGTAAGACGCCCATGAGCTAGGAAGATCACCACGCCGGCCAACAACGCCGGAATAATGGAAATGCCGGCGATAATGCAGACGATCAACGCACCACAGAACAACGCCATTGTGATGAGCTCGGCCATGGATACACGTCCTTCCTTCATAGGTGCCATGCGAAACACCGCACCAGTGAACCCGATTGGCATGGTTGATGCGTGGACTGTTTCGATATATGACTATCGGTGTGGCATGTGGCCGTTGCGCTGCGTCGGTTTGCTTCAAGCTGACTTGAAGTTGGTAATCTGGCTCTGGAAGCAAAATCGAACAGAATAAGGAGAATTCATGGCTGATTTCGAAGCAAGGAAGCTGGACGAATTGGATCATCGCACTGATGATGCCTCCGCGCCCGAAGTGTTCTTCACATCTGTGATCACGCCGGAAAGCCTGATCGGAGCCTATCATGCGCTCGGACGCAAGCCTCAAGGCAACGTGGCCATTAAAATCCATTCCGGCGAATCGGCGAAATCCAATAACCTCAATCCGGCGCTCGTCAAGGATCTCGTGCAGGAGATCGGCGGCACGCTCGTCGAATGTGCGACCGCATACGATGGCAATCGCGAAACGCCTGAGAAAAGCCTTGCCGTGTTCAAGGAACGTGGATACGCGGATATCGCGCCGATCCAAATCATGGACATGGGCGGTGAAATCGAAATTCCGGTAGCCAAGCACCGTCATATCGCCTATGACATCGTCGGCAAACATATCGACGACTATGATTCCATCTTCGTGCTCTCGCATTTCAAGGGGCATCCGATGGGCGGCTTCGGCGGCGCGCTCAAAAACGTGTCCATCGGCATCGCATCGTCGAACGGCAAACGCTGGATCCATTCCGCGGGCGTGGCCACCGACCACTGGGTGGAAACCGACCAAGATGACTTCCTCGAATCGATGGCTGAAGCCGACGAAGCAGTGATCAGCCACATGCATGGCAACATGATGTATCTGAACGTCATGAACCGCCTATCCGTGGACTGCGACTGCTTACCCATCCCATCCGAACCGGACATGCACGATATCGGCGTGCTGTCATCGCTTGATCCGGTGGCGCTCGATCAGGCATGCGTGGACCTTATCCACGTTGCCCCCGACGGAGCTTCCGTCACCGAACGCATCGCTTCCCGCCACGGCGAACACACGCTCGAATACGCCGAAGAACTCGGCATCGGCTCACGCTCGTACCGTCTGACCGTGCTCGACTGACAGTGTCCGTAATGACCACGAAACCGGCGGGAACAGGCGGTGTCGTAATCGCCCATATTGAAGCGCTGCTTGCCGAACGCGACCATGTGCTCGTTGCGATAGACGGGCCATGCGCATCCGGCAAAACCATGCTCGCCGCAACCGTCAACAAGCGTTTCGGCGGCAACGTGCTGCATATGGACGATTTTTTTCTACGTCCCGAGCAGCGCACGCCGGAACGATTCGCGCAACCCGGCGGGAACGTGGACCGCGAACGGTTCGAAACGGAAGTATTGACTCCGCTTCTCGCCGGAAAAACCGTGCAATACCGTCCATGGGATTGTCATTCGGGCGATTTCGCGGTCTCTCGTACCGTCGAACCGGCTCGGTTGACCATCGTGGAAGGCAGCTACAGCATGCATCCCGATCTGCGCGGGTACTACGATTGCATGATCTGTCTTGCGATTACGCCTGCTGAGCAACTGCGTCGGCTTGAGCAACGTAATCCGCGCATGCTGCGACGTTTCGTCGACGAGTGGATTCCGTTGGAAAACCGTTATTTCGAAGAGACCGGAACCGAATCGGCTGCCGACATGATCGTCGACACTGCATTGCCGGATAACGTATGACGATCATTGAAGAGAAGAAAACAAAAGGAGAATGAATATGTCTGATTCTGCAACTATGTCCGTGCGCGCTTTACATCGTACCGACCTGCCGAAGCTGAGCCTGAGCACCAAAGCCGCGGCCACCGTGTTGGCCATTGTGGCCGCGGTCGCATTGCCGCAGCTGTTCCATGTCATCGGTGCCGTTTCCGGGCAGGGCACCATGCTTGGCGTAGCATTTCTGCCGATGCATCTGCCGATCATCTTTGTCGGCCTGATTGCCGGTCCTGCCGTCGGCGCCATCGCCGGAGCCGCCGCGCCGCTCGCCAGCTTCCTGCTGTCCGGCATGCCGATGCTGGCGATGCTGCCGCTGATGATGGTGGAATTGTGCGCGTATGGTCTTGTGGCCGGTCTGCTGCGCGAAGTCAAGCTGCCGAGTCTTGCGAAGGTGGTCATCGCCCAGCTGGCCGGCCGTGTGGTGCTGACCGCGGCCACTGCGATCGCTGTGTTCGCGTTCGGCTCAAGCAAGGCGGTCGCCGCAACATGGACGAGCGACCTGGCCGCCGGTCTGCCGGGACTCGCCTTGCAGTGGGCGCTGATCCCGCTCGCCGCCTACTGGACCGAGTCGCTGATTGCCAAGCGCAATCACTGAACAACGATAGTTCAAACGCGGCAGTCAGCCCCGTTCTGAACAAAACCGATATTTTCGGGAGCCAAACCATTACGCTTGGCTCCCGTTGTCATATCAGTCGGGAAATCGGGAGAAACGGTCATGATCGCGGGAGTGTCCATCACCACATTGCTGCTGGTGCTCGCAGCCGGCATCGGGGCGGGATTCGTTGGATACGCGGTCGGCGCATCCTCGCTGATATCCTATCCGGCGTTGCTGGCGTTCGGCATTCCGCCTGTGCTGTCCAACACCACGAACACGGTGGGCGTGTGCGGTACGGGCATCGGCGGACTGCTTTCCGCCCGAAAGGAGCTCAAAGGCCAAGGCGTGCGCGTGGCCGTCTACGCCTGCATCGGATTGGTCGGTGGCATTATCGGCGGACTGTTGCTGCTGGAACTGCCGGCAAAAGTGTTCGAATGCGCGGTGCCGCCGCTGATCCTGTTCAGCGCGATCATCATCGCACTCAATCCACGGAAGAAGGCGGCCGCGCGCGACGCCGTGGCGCAGGCGCTGCCGCAATCGCATCAAGGCGAACGAGCCGCGCGGATCGCCAGCAAAACCGCAAGTGGCACGTTGCGCAACGATCCGTGGTGGCTATGGCTTGGCGTGAGTTTCGTCGGCGTCTATTCCGGCTATTTCGGTGCGGCCGCGGGCACGCTTGCCTTGGCGATCCTAGATTTGGGTAAGATCGGCCCGTTCCACCAGATCAACGCGCTGAAGACGGTAGTCGGGTTCGGTGCGAACATTTCTGCAGCAGTCATGTTCATCATCCGTGGTTCCGTCGATTGGCCGTTCGCCATCATGATGTGCCTCGGTTGCACGATCGGCAGTGCGATCGCACCACCCGTCACCCGCCATATTCCGGAGAACATCATGCGCGCCGCCGCTGTGCTCACCGGCATCATCCTCGCCGTCAAGCTCGGCTGGTCCACCTACCTGTGACATGCGCTGTACGTTGATTCGCAAGGTGAAGTCCCGCTGGAAGAACCGGTTTCTCCAGCGGATTTCTTTTTCTAGCTGCCTTGCGATTGAAGGACCTGCGAGCCGTCCATCGGTATCTCGCAAAACAGCATCGTGTCAGATAAGCGTCGACAGCGCTCGCATGACGATGTCCACGTCCTTGTTTTCCAATTCGCGAATGACATGCAGATAGGTTTCCTGTGTTGTGGTCATGCTGGCGTGGCCGAGGCGGCGCGACACGCTGGCGATCGATACGCCGGCGAACAGCAGCAGTGATGCGTGCGTATGCCGCAATCCGTGGATGGAAATGACTGGCACATCCACGTTCTTGCAATGTCTGGCAAGCACGTCGTTGGCTGTGGAATTGTAGACTTTGCCGTGCACGAAGATGGGTTTGTCATGCGGAAGATTCTTGAGCAGTCCGGAAAGCTGCATGATGAGCTGCCAGTCAAGCTGCACTTTGCGCACGGAGGATTCGTTTTTCGTGGGTACAAAACCGCCGCCGTTTTTGTAATCCCAGGTTTTGCTGACGGAAAGCGTTTGGTGGGCGAAATCGAAGTCGTCGGGCGTGAGCCCAAGCGCTTCGGAGAAGCGGAGTCCGGTTTTCGCGATGAGGAGGATGAGCCAATCCCAACTTGCCTCATCGCCAAGATCAAGATCAGCGAGCATAGCGTGCAGCTCGAATTGGTTGAGATACTTCATTTTTTTGATGCGTGGCTGCTTGCCTTTGATAATGACTTTGCGTGTCGGATCACGGGGAATGAGTCCTTCATCAACGGCATCGAGAATGGCGCCTTTGATCTGGTGATGAAAATCCATGGTGGTCTGGCGCTCATGATGCTGCGCGTAACCGTTAATGAGCTGCTGATAGGCGGTGCGATCCATATCGGCAAGTCTTAGTTCAGGGATGAGTTTGCTGAGCCAAGATTGTGTGAGTCGATATTTACCCATGGTCACGTCTCTGATGGCACCTTCCTTATACGTTCTCACCCACTGGGCGTAGTAGTCGCAGAACAGCGATTCCGAGGTGATGTTTTCCTGCATAGTGTGCACCTTTCTAAAAAAGATAGGGGATAAGGTGCAGCCATCATACTTACGCTGATGAAGGGTGATGAGGGAGTCCAGACGGGAGAAAAATGCTGAAATAACAGACTGCTCTTCACGGCTGGGGAATGTGACCATTCCTTTCAAAGCGTTCTCCGCAGTAACCTTCATATCATTCTTTGCTCCCTTATTAACTAAGGGATGCATGTAATTATTCATCCGCTTATGCTGCTCAAAATATACCTGAATGAAATTGGCATAAACATTATCCCGCGGATGATAAATCGCGTACAGAGTTGAGACTATGCCCGGAATCCCCTTATTTACTTTGATAATCCCATACGGATTAGAGTTCAACGGGGACTTCGTATATACGACATCTCCGGTATTAACGACTCCATAATTCGAGACAGACGCTCCGGCAAATGAACGTCCTTGGAAGGTAATCTGATTTACCACGCCATACTCGCCAGAGACAGATAGGACATCTTCCTTCCCGAATTTACCGTCAACATTTTTTGTAGTTGAAACAACGACGTAGTTCTCCAGCTTACGCTGTTCCCAAGCGGGGGCGCGGTATTCTTATGGAAGATGTGCAGTCACTCGTGGAGCCGTGCATTGGTTTGCCGGTACCGCAATGAGGAGGGATAGATGAATAAGCAGCAGCTCGCTTCGAAGATTTGGGAATCCGCCAATAAGATGCGTTCCAAGATCGAGGCGAACGAATACAAGGATTACATTCTTGGCTTCATTTTCTATAAATTCCTTTCGGAAAACGAGCTGATGCGCTTGAAGGCCAACGATTTCACCGAGGATGACCTGCCACAACTTACGGAGGATAATCCGGACATTGTGGAAGGCGTACAGGATGAGTGTGGCTATTTCATCGCCTATGACAACCTGTTTTCCACATGGATCAAAAAGGGCAACGATTTCGAGATTTCCAACGTGCGTGATGCGCTTTCGGCGTTCTCCCGCAACATCAATCCGGCGCGTAAGAGAGTGTTCGACGGTATTTTCGACACGTTGCAGACCGGGCTTTCCAAACTTGGCACCGACGCGAGAAGCCAGTCCAAGGCCGCGCGAGATTTGATTTACCTCATTAAAGACATTCCGATGGATGGTCGTCAGGATTATGACGTTCTCGGCTTCATCTACGAATATCTCATCAGCAATTTCGCCGCCAATGCGGGGAAGAAGGCCGGCGAATTCTACACACCTTCTGAGGTTTCCCAGCTGATGAGCGAAATCGTCGCCTGGCATTTGCAGGGGCGCGAGCAGATCAAGATCTACGATCCGACATCCGGCTCCGGTTCCTTGTTGATTCATATCGGTCAGGCGGTGGCTCGACGTAACGGCAATCCGGATTCCATCATGTATTACGCGCAGGAGCTCAAGGAGAACACCTACAACCTCACGCGTATGAATCTGGTGATGCGTGGCATTCTTCCCGACAACATCGTTGCCCGCAACGGCGACACTCTGGAGGACGACTGGCCGTGGTTCGACACGTTGGAGAACAAGGAGGAAACGTACAATCCGCTGTTCGTGGATGCGGTGGTCTCCAACCCACCCTATTCACAGAATTGGGATCCCACTGACAAGGAGATCGATCCGCGCTTCAGCTATGGCATAGCCCCGAAATCCAAGGCGGACTACGCCTTCCTGCTCCACGACTTGTACCATCTGCGTGCCGATGGCATCATGACCATCGTTCTGCCGCATGGCGTGCTGTTCCGCGGCGGAGAGGAAGGTCAGATTCGTAAGAATCTGATCGAGAACCGTCATATTCAGGCGATTATTGGTCTACCGGCGAATATTTTCTTTGGTACGGGTATCCCCACCATCGTGATGGTGTTGCGCAAAAAACGTGACGACGATAAGGTGCTCATCGTTGATGCGTCGAAGCATTTCATTAAGGACGGTAAGAACAACAAGCTACAGGCCTCCGACATCAAACGCATTGTCGATGTGGTGTCGAACAATCGCACGGTACCCAAGTTCAGCCGTTTGGTGTCCATTGACGAGATTCGCGCCAACGATTACAACCTCAACATTCCGCGTTATGTCGATTCATCCGAGGATGCGGAAACGTGGGATGTGTACGCTTCGATGTTTGGTGGCGTTCCGAAGAACGAGGTTGAGCAGTTCAAGGAATATTGGAACGCTTGGCCGAGTTTGAAGGCTGAACTGTTCCGTGATAATGGTGCCTGCTATGCCTGCGATCACGATGATATCGCCACTGTGGTGCGCAACAATGCCGACGTACAGGCGTTCATTGCCTCGTATGGGCAAGCCATTTCCGGCCTGCCTGCTGACCTGCGCTCCCGTTTGGTGGAGCATCCCGAACAAGTGGATGCGCTTGCCCAGGAAACGGCCATCGGTAGGGAATTGGATGCGATGATTGCCGATACCGCGCTGATTGACCCGTATGATGCTTATCAGAAGCTTGATGACGCATGGAACGGCATCTCCATTGATCTGGAAGTGTTAGGTTCCGAAGGTTTCGATGTGGTAAGAGCCGTGGATCCGAACATGGTCGTCAAGAAGAAGGCCGGCAAGGATGTGGAAGTGCAGGATGGCTGGATTGGCCGCGTTCTGCCGTTCGACCTGGTTCAGCGCGAGCTGTTGCACGATGATTTGGCCGCAATCGAGACGGACGAACGCCGTGTGCAAGACATCGATTCCGAGATTGAAACCATATTGGAAGGTTTCGATGAGGATGACAAGCAGAACAGCGATGCAATCAATCAGGACGGTGACGCCTTCGTTGCCGCCGAGCTGAAGAAAGCGGTCAAGGCGATCGGCAAGAATCCGTCTTCCGACTTCGAGCGTGGCTTGGTGCAGGCCCAGAAGCTACTCGATGAGGCGAAGAAGCTGAAATCCGGCATCAAGACCAAGCGAAACGTGTTGGAGGAGAAGACCTACAACACGATTAAGGCATTGAGTGATGACGAAGCCAGAAGGTTGCTGGAAGCCAAGTGGATTACGCCGCTGCAGAAGCAGCTGGAAGCGCTGCCGAATGCGGTGATCGACGAATTCATTGGCAAAGTGAACGCGTTGAAGAACAAGTACGCCACCACATATGCCGATGTATGCGGCCAAATCGATGAAGCGGAGAGGGAATTGGCCGGAATGCTTGGCGATTTGACCGGTAATGCCCGCGATCTGGCGGGCTTGGAAGAGCTCAAATCACTGCTCGGGGGTGAATAATTATGGTCGAACAGCATGAAAAAACACTAGTTCCGCAGATTCGTTTCGCTGGTTTCACTGACCCTTGGGAACAGCGTAAGCTGGGTGAACTGTTCGAGGAAAGTGATGAACGAGCTTCCGATAGAGAGATTTTGTCTGTCAGCGTAGCCAACGGGATATACCCAGCATCTGAGTCCGATAGGGAGACGAATCCTGGCGCGAGTCTCGCGAACTACAAAATAGTGCATTTCGGAGATGTCGTTTACAACAGTATGCGCATGTGGCAGGGGGCTGTAGATGCAAGTCGGTACGACGGCATCGTAAGCCCCGCATATGTAGTAGCAAGGCCCAATTCCGAGGTTTATGCACGATTCTTTGCGCGCCTTCTCAGGCAACCGATGTTGCTAAAACAGTATCAACAGGTTTCGCAGGGCAATTCCAAGGACACTCAAGTTTTGAAATTCGATGACTTTGCTTCAATCGGAATTTCTATGCCTGTCTCAGAAAACGAGCAGCGCCAAATCGGCGGGTTCTTCGACCGTCTGGACTCCCTCATCACCCTTCATCAGCGTAAGTATGACAAGCTCTGCGTACTGAAAAAATCCATGCTCGACAAGATGTTCCCTAAGGGGGGTTCCCTGTATCCGGAGATTCGTTTCTCTGGTTTCACTGACCCTTGGGAACAGCGTAAGCTGGGGGAATTTGGTTCTGTTGCCATGTGCAAGCGCATTTACAAAGAGCAGACCTCGGAGCAGGGTGATGTTCCGTTCTTTAAGATTGGAACTTTTGGTGCGAATCCAGATGCCTTCATCTCCAACGAGCTGTTTGAAGACTTCAAATGTATTTATCCGTATCCAACCCCGGGTACGTTATTGATATCGGCTGCAGGAAGTATTGGACGGATTGTTGAGTACCAAGGTGAGAAGGCATATTTTCAAGACTCAAACATTGTTTGGCTCGAACATGAGCATAGATTGAACGATGCGTTTCTCAAGCCTTTATACTCCAAAATTGAATGGGGCTTAGAGGGCAGCACGATTAAGCGACTTTACAATAAGGACTTACTGAGTGCAGAAGTCACTGTCCCAGGCGGTAGAGAGCAAAAAGAAATCGGCCAATTCTTTGCCAAGCTCGACAACCTCATCACCCTTCATCAGCGTAAGTATTGTGGTGTTGCTTCTTGGATGTTAGGGGTTGCGCTCGTAAGATTGGGCTCAGAAAGTGACGGTGCATTCGGGGAGATGAAACATGTTCTACGATAAAGAATCGGATTTCGAAGACGATCTGGTCGCGGTGCTGAAGCGCCATGGATGGACCGATGGCGTGCTGGAATACCCAACCGAACAGGACCTTATCAGCAATTGGGCCAACATCCTGTTCGACAACAACAAAGGCATCGATCGATTGAATGGGCAGCGCCTTACCAAAGGCGAGATGGCGCAGATCCTCGAACAAATCGAAACATTGCGCACACCATTGGCGCTGAATTCCTTCATTAACGGTAAAACCGTATCCATTAAACGTGATAATCCCAAGGATGAGGCTCATTACGGTAAGGAAATCAGCCTGAAAATCTACGATCGTCAGGAAATAGCAGCGGGACAAAGCCGGTACCAAATCGCAAGACAGCCTATTTATCCAGCTAAAAATAAGATGTTGAACGATCGCAGGGGAGATATTTGCCTGCTTATCAACGGCATGCCGGTCATCCACATCGAACTGAAGAAAAGTGGTATCCCTATAAGCCAGGCCACCAATCAAATCGCCAAATACGCGCATGAAGGCGTGTTCACCGGACTGTTCAGACTCGTACAGGTCTTCGTGGCGATGAACCCGGACGATGCCGTGTACTTCGCCAATCCCGGTGAAGGCGATTTCAACGACGATTATTTCTTCCATTGGGCTGATTACAACAATGAGCCCATAGCGGCGAACAAGCATGTCGGGCAGGATGAGTGGAAACGGTTCGCGTCGGACCTGTTGTCCATTCCCATGGCTCATCAGCTCATCGGTTTCTACACGGTCGCGGATTCCGCGGACGGATGCCTCAAAGTGCTGCGCAGCTACCAATACCAAGCGGTGAACGCCATTTCCGACCGTGTCCGCACTTGCAAATGGGACGAGCCTGTGCCGAGCGGCACTCCGGGCCGACCGGGCGGTTATGTGTGGCACACTACCGGTTCGGGCAAAACCATGACCAGTTTCAAAGCGGCGCAGCTTGTCGCCGATTCGAAGGATGCCGACAAGGTTGTCTTCCTCATGGACCGTATCGAGCTGGGCACGCAGTCATTGCTCGAATACCGTTCGTTCGCCGATGATGTCGACGATGTGCAAGGTACGGAAAACACGGATGTGCTCAAGGCGAAGCTGGCAAGCATCGACCCGAAGGACACGCTTATCGTCACGTCCATTCAGAAAATGAGCAACATCAAGGCCGGCGAAGGGCATATCACCGAAGAGGAAGTGAAGAAGCTCGCCGGCAAACGCATCGTATTCATCATCGACGAATGCCATCGTTCCACATTCGGCGAGATGCTGCAGGATATTCGCCATTCCTTCCCGAACGCGCTGTATTTCGGTTTCACAGGCACTCCGATCCATGAGGAGAACCGCAAGAAGGGCTCAACCACATCAATGGTATTCGGCGATTGCCTCCACCGGTACAGCATCGCTGATGGTATCCGCGATGGCAATGTACTCGGATTCGACCCGTACATGGTGTTGACCTACCGAGACAAGGATGTTCGCCAGGCTGTCGCGTTGCAGAAGGCGAAAGCGGCGACGGTTGAGGAAGCCCAAGCGGATCCGGCGAAAGCCGAAGTGTTCTACCATTACATGGATCCGAATCAAATGCCGATGGGACCTATGGAAACGCAGGCCGGAGAACGCATCAAGGGCATTGAGGATTACCTGACTTCGGCGCAGTACGCGCAGGGCACCCCGCATGAGGGCAAGGTTGTGGAGGATATCCTCGACCAATTCCCATTGCTGAGCAGGGGCAACAAATTCCATGCGATGCTGGCCACGAGTTCCATTCCCGAGGCGATCAGCTATTATCGCTTGTTCAAGGAGCGTGCGCCGCAGATGCATGTGACCGCGCTGTCCGATCCCAATGTCGACAACTCCAACGGCGCGATTCTCAAAGGGGACGCGCTTCAGGAGATCATCGGCGATTACAACGAACTGTTCGGCAAGGATTTCATCATCCCCACATGGCCGAAGATGAAGAAGGACATCACTGCGCGGCTTTCCCACAAGCGGCCATATCTGACGATCGATCAGCATCGCGAGGAACGGCTGGATCTGCTGATCGTGGTCGACCAGATGCTGACGGGCTTCGATTCCAAGTGGGTCAACACGCTGTATCTCGACAAAATCATCGACTACGAGAACATTATCCAGGCGTTTAGCCGCACGAACCGACTGTTCGGCTCCGACAAGCCCTTCGGAACGATACGCTACTATCGCAAGCCGCATACCATGAAAGGGTATATCGAAGCGGCGGTGAAACTATATTCCGGAGACAAGCCGCTTGATCTGTTTGTGCAGAAGCTGCCGGAAAACGTGCGTCTGATGGATGCGCGTTTCGAAGAGATCGCTTCCGTGTTTCGCGCCGAAGGCGTGGAGGATTTCATGAAGCTGCCGGAGTCTGTGGAAGCATGCCGGAAGTTCGCGAAGCTGTTCTCGGAACTTAATGATTTTCTTGAAGCCGCCAAAGTACAAGGATTTACATGGCAGCAGCGGGAATACTCCGTCACCCATGACGATGGTTCGGTGGAGGTTGTGCGGCCGGAACTCGACGAACGCACATATCTGATTCTCGTTCAGCGATACAAGGAGTTGTTTGCTGGAGATGGCGAAGGCCATAGTGAGGGTCCTGAGGCTCCATACGATCTTGATGGGCATATCATCGAAATCGACACGGGATTGATCGATACGGATTACATGAACGCCAACTTCACCAAATGGCTCAAGGCACTCGGCGGAGGAGATACAGCCCTGTTGGCATCCGCCGAGGAGGAGCTGCATAAGTCATTCGCTTCGCTCAGTCAGGAGGAGCAACGGTACGCTGAACTGTTCATGCATGATGTGGAGCGTGGCGAGATTGAGTTGGAGGAGGGCAAAACGCTGCGTGACTACATTACGTATTATGCTAACAGCGCCAAGAACAGCCAAGTGGAGAAGATCACCAAGGCGTTTGGCGTGGATGGAGCTTTGCTCAACGAGATGATGCGGCTTGATCTTACCGAAGCGACGCTGAATGAATTTGGTCGGTTCGACCAGTTGAAAGCGTCCATCAACAAGCCTTTGGCAAAGGCGTTTTTCAGCAAGCCGGATAGCTCTGTCACCCAATTCACTGCGAATCTTCTCGCCACCAAGTTGCTGAAAAGCTTTATCCTTGAAGGAGGATTCGATCTGGACGATCGTAAATAGCGGACGGTAGTAAAACAGGGGGAGAATCATGTCGGTTGTCGACGAAGCAAAACTGGGGTATCTGGACTTTCTTTCGCGTGAGGATCGGGTACGCCACCATCGCTACGTTGAGGAAATGAAGCAGTATGACATGATGCGCTCCGGCGACATCAATGCCATTTCGGAAAGCGCGAAACTGTGGGATTCCGGACTATACGGCCATCTGTCGGACGATCCTCTGAAAAACGCGAAATACCGTTTCGTCACTACCATTACCTTGGCCACGCGTTTCGCCATTGAAGGTGGCATGGACGAGGAAGACGCATACAACGCCTCCGATCTGTACATTCAAGATCTTGACAATTGCAAGACTCCGGAAGACGTGCGCCGACTGCACACCGACATGATGACCTTCTTCACTTGGGCCATGGCCGACATGCAGAAAACCGACACCCATTCCAAAGCCGTCAACGAATGCATGGACTACATCCACTACCATCTGCATGAGAAAATCACTGTCGCGATTCTGGCACAGCACGTGCATTTGAATCCCACGTATCTGTCGGAACTGTTCGCACGCGAAACGGGAACGTCATTGTCGCAATACATTACCGACAAACGTATGGAAGCCGCCGAAAACATGCTGAAATATTCGGAATACAGCTTCAATGAGATTGCACAGATCCTCGCATACCGGTCGCAAAGCCACTTTTCGAAAGTGTTCAAAAAACATAGCGGCATGACACCGGGGGAGTACCGCGCCAAGTACTCACAGAACGGCATTTGGCCGGAGTAGCAGCGCCTCGGCGTGTCGCGGGCGATGCGGTGAACCGGACGTAACGACATCGCGAACTTCGGTTGTGCCAATCGTGAAATCGATTTGGTTTCGCGTGTGGCATACGTTCGAATCGACTACGGTGAAAGCATTCAATGATGATGCGCGCCGGCCGAATGAACGGCAGAACGGAAACGCGCGCAGGATGTGGATGAAAGCAAAGGAATAAACGAATATGGGAATGCCCCTTGATTTGTATGTGATTCGACATGGCGAATCCGAAGCGAACGTGATTATCAGTGCCGGTGAACAGGGTGACAACTCGCTGTATACGCAGGACAACGTCACCGTGCCCGACCGTTCGTGGAGGCTTACGGCCACCGGCCGCAAGCAGGCGGACTGCATCGGCCGCTGGCTGGTCTCACAGCAGCCGTTGTTCGACCGCTACCTCGTCTCGCCTTACGTGCGCACGCGTGAGACGGCTGCCACGATGGCCCTGCCTAAGGCGAAATGGGAGGAGACGCGCGTGCTGCGCGAACGTTCCTGGGGTGAGATCAATACCATCACGAAAGACGATTTCAAAACCAATTACGCGCGTAACTGGATGTTCAAGAACACTGATCCGCTGTATTGGCGTCCGCCGGCGGGCGAATCGATCGCCGATGTGGCCGAAAACCGCGTGCATAATCTGCTCACATCCCTGAACCGCAAGTCGGACGCAGAATCCGTGGTGATGGTCAGTCACGGCGACCTCATGCTGGCGCTTATGCTCACTTTGGAGGACTTGTCCGACGAGGAATTCATGCACCGTGCGGCGTCCGACGAATGGAAGATCACTAATTGTACGTGCTTCCATTATTCGCGCCGTGATCCGGCGACCGGGCGTACGCATAAGCGGTTCTGTTGGGAGCAGACCGCCCGCCCGGTGTTCGACGATGCGGAAGGTCGTTGGGTGGTGAAGGTCGAAGATTGGCGTGAATTCAAGCGTCCAGTGCTGTCGAATGGCGATTTGGTGGACGTTGTTCATGCGGTTGACCGTCACCTGTGATGTGTGTTGGTCTGTTGATTGCATGATCGGATTGGCTGATATCGACGATTGATGCCCCCATCTTGCGTGCGCAACGCGCCCGTGTCCACGCCTCACTACAATGGCTGTGACACGCGGCGCGTTTTTGCTTGCCGCGCAAGAGAGTTAAGGAGACAATCGCATGTCCAATCTGTTCACGTGGCAGGTCCACGGTGACGGCAAGACGCTGAAGCCGGGCGAAGTCGTTGAGCCTGACGAGCGCCTGACTTGGCCGCGCACCGCCGAAATCGGCGCACAGCATGTCATCGCCATGTTCGGTGCCACGTTCCTGGTGCCGATTCTGACTGGTTTCGACCCGTCCACCACTTTGTTCTTTACGGCCATGTCTACCGCACTGTTCCTGCTGATCAACAAGAACGTGCTGCCGAGCTACCTGGGCTCGTCCTTCGGCTTCATTGCCCCGATCACCGCTGTCACCACGGCGAACAAGGGCATCGCCGTCGCATCCTTCGGCATTCTCGTCACTGGTTTGCTGCTGGCTCTGATCGGTGTACTCGTGCACTTCGCGGGTGCCAAGTGGATCGACATCATCATGCCGCCGGTTGTCAACGGTGCCATTGTGGCCATCATCGGTTTCAACTTGGCTCCGAGCGTGTGGAACAACTTCAAGGTCGCTCCCGACACCGCCATCGTGACTTTAGTTGCCGTGCTGCTGGTCGCAGTGCTGTTCAAGGGTCTGCTCGGCCGACTCAACATCCTCATCGGCGTGATCATCGGCTATGCGTACGCCTGCTTCCGTGGTCAGGTCGACTTCTCCGCCATCGGCAAGGCCGCATGGATCGGCCTGCCGGAATTCCGTCTGCCGCAGGTCGACTTCACCATCCTGCCGATGTTCGTTCCGGTGGTGCTCGTGCTCGTCGCCGAAAACGTCGGCCACGTCAAGTCCGTTTCCCAGATGACCGGCCGCGACTATGACGACCAGATCGGCACCGCGCTGTTCGCAGACGGTCTCGGCACCACCATCGCCGGCTTCGGCGGCGGTTCTGGCACCACCACCTACGGTGAGAATATCGGCGTGATGGCTGCCACCAAGGTCTACTCGACCGCCGCATACTGGTGCGCCGCCGCGTTCGCGCTGATTCTGAGCCTGTGCCCGAAGTTCGGTGCAATCATCAACACCATTCCGGCTGGCGTGCTCGGTGGCGTGACCACCCTGCTGTACGGCATGATCGGCATGGTCGGCATCCGGATTTGGGTTGAGAACAAGGTCAACTTCGACAAGCCGCTGAACATCATGGTTGCCGCAATCACCATGATCAT
>SKEZ01000898.1_pt1 | contig 19181 bp, 19 predicted proteins | sample 4843881 | NCBI WGS metagenome assembly SKEZ01 (sample SAMN11008796, study PRJNA524170) | human gut metagenome | isolation source: fecal sample from pouch patient p1, p46 | place: Israel: Tel-Aviv | reverse complement strand
AAACCATGGCCCAGGACGTCTCCATCATGCGCTCCATAGCCAAGGCCGCCACTAAGGTGATTCGCACCTCACAGATCGTGGACCTGAAGGGCGTGGTCGAGGAGCTGTGGGACACCTTCGAATCGGAGACTGACTTTCTGATCGAGGCCCGCAATCTCGCCGAATTCAAGCGTTTCGCCGCCCGATTCAAATACATGGACTGCCCGACGGCGTACACCGAACTGTGCACCGAGCATGTGGTGGTCATGGAGTACATCGACGGCATCTCCGTCTCCCACCCGGGCCGGCTCGTCGATGCTGGTTATGACTTGAAGGAGATCGGCACCAAGCTCGTCGACAATTACGCCACGCAGATTCTCGACGACGGCTTCTTCCACGCTGACCCACATCCCGGCAATATCATCATCCGGGGCGGCCAGATCGTACTTATCGACCTCGGTATGACCGGTCGGCTCGACCAGCGCACCCGTGCAGTCCTCAAAGAAATGATTTTCGCCGTCGCCAAACAGGATTCGCCCGCTCTGGCCGAGGGGCTGCTGCGATTTGCCGGCACCGAGGCCGATCCGGAGGACTACCCAGCACTGCTGGCTGATCTGGACGTGATCGTCAAGGAATTCGGCACCGTGGATCTGGCCGAACTGGACATTGCCGCCTTCCTGACCGCACTGACGCAGATGGCCGGCCGCCACAACATCGAGGTGCCCAGTACGGTGACCACCGTCGGCCGCGCGTTGGTTACGCTCGAAGGCTTGCTGGACGAGTTCATTCCTGATGTGAATATGATCGAAATCATTTCCGACCATATCGCCACGTCGAAATCGCTGAAGAACGCCACCAAAGACGAGATCAAGTCGCTGGGCGTTGAGGGACATCAGGCTTTGCATGCCACGCTCGGCACCATGACCGAACTCAAGACCGTGGCCCGTATGCTGACCCGTGGTCAGTTGCGCGTCAACATGGAACTGGTCGGCTCCGAAGAGCCGTTCCAGCTGCTTTCGGATATGGTGAATCGTCTGACGATGGCCCTGATTGTGGTCGGTTTGTTCGTTGGCTCGTCGATTGTCTACTACGCCGGCATGAAGCCGATTATCTTCGGCATTCCGGTCATCGGCTTCATGGGCTACGTCGTGGCCTTCGCCCTCGGCGTATGGATCGTCATCGACATCTACTTAAAGGGGCGCAAAACCAAGAAGCGGTAGGGTATCGATTGGTATCAGTCCAGCGGGAGGGTGGATTCGCGCTGGATAAGGTGGCAGGGTACGTAGTCGACACCGTGATGCAGGTTGCCGTCGATGGCATCGACCAAGTATCATGCCGCACGCCGTCCGATAGTTTCGGTTTCGTTGTCGATTGACGTCAGTGCGGGCCCCGAGCTGGAGGTCAGTACCGACCAGTTATCGTCGGCCGATAACGGCGACGTCATCCGGAATGCGTAGATCCTGCTGCTTGAGCACGTCAATGCAGCCTCGGGCCAGCTGGTCGTTTTGGCAGACCACAGCGTCAAACGTGACGCCCTGATCGAGCAGCAGGCGGGTGGCGGCGCGGCCCCAACTCTCATCCCACTTGCCATACCGGATTGGTCCGGCCGGTTCGATGCCCAGCTCAGCCAGTGCCTCGAGCGCACCCTTGGTGCGGTCGGTGGCAGCGGTATAGGTTTCGCCGCCGCCGATAATGGCGATGTGCCGGCGACCGCAAGAAACGAGATGGTTGACGGCCATGCAACCGGCGTCCACATTGTCACAGGTGACCGAACAATCTTCGGTATCGGTGGAGGGGCCGTAGACGTAGACCAGTGGCACGCCCCAGTCATGGCCAAGCGTGGGCCGGGGGTTGGTTTCGCGCTGCACGATGAGTAGACCGTCGACCTTGAGGGACCGCAGTTTCTCGACATGCTGACGTTCCAGCGCGGCGTCGCGACCAGATCGTCGAATCCGTCATCCCCTACCAGTGGTGAGTGATGAACGACGAAATCGACACCACAGTGCCTGACGACCCGGCTGGCAACCAGCTGGCTGACAACAAAAGCCACGCGGTCGCCAATCTGAAGGTTGTCGCCGGCGAATTGGACGACGAATTCCCACGGCATGGTGTTCCAGGATTCCGACGTCTACAAGTGGCTTGAGGAAGCCGCTTATGCGCTGGCCTACCATCCGGATCCCGAACTCAAGGCGCTGTGCGATCGCACGGTCAATCTCATCGCCCGCGCTCAGCAGCCGGACGGCTACTTGGACACTCCGTATCAGGTCAAGTCCGGCGTATGGGCCGACCGCCCGCGCTTCAGCCTGATTCAGCAGAGCCACGAGATGTATGTGACGGGTCACTACATCGAGGCCGCCGTCGCCTACCATCAGGTGACCGGCAATGAGCAGGCCCTTGAGGTCGCCAAGAAGATGGCCGACTGTCTGGACGCCAACTTCGGCCCCGAAGAAGGCAAGATTCACGGTGCCGACGGCCACGCCGTGCGCGTCGGCTACCTGTGCACCGGCGTGACCCATGTAGGATCAGGGGCTGATCGACACCGCCAAGCGTTTCTGGAAGAACATCGTCACCCGTCGTATGTATGTCACCGGTGCAATCGGTTCCACCCACGTGGGCGAGTCGTTCACCTACGACTACGATCTGCCGAACGATACGATGTACGGTGAGACCTGTGCTTCCGTGGACCGCTACATCTACACCGAGCGCGACGGTGGCAAGACCGTGCTCAGCCACCAGTTCATCGCCAATAAGGCCGAGTTCGCTTCCGGACTCACGGTTGAACAGCGTTCTGACTTCCCGTGGAACGGTCACGTGGAATACACGGTGAGCCTGCCCGCCAGCGCTACGGACAGCTCGGTCCGATTCGGACTGCGTGTCCCCGGTTGGCCTTGGGCTCTTATGCACTGACCGTCAATGGCAAGTCTGCCGTGGCTCAGCCTGAAGATGGCTTTGTGTATCTGATGGTCAACGCGGGCGATACGTTGGAGCTTGATATGTCCGTCAAGTTCGTGCGTGCCAACTCCCGAGTGCGTTCCGACGCCGGCCAGGTGACCGTCATGCGCGGCCTGCTGGTCTACTGCGTCGAGCAGGCCGACAACCCCGGTGATCTGTGGAACTACCGTTTGGCCGATGGCGTTGATGCCGCTGCCGCTAAGACCGAGTTCCAGTCTGATTTGCTGGGCGGTGTGGATACCGTCTCGTTGCCGGCTGTGCGTGAGCAGGCTGATAGCGATGACGCCGCGCTATATGCGTCCGCCGACGTTGCGCCAGCCACTGAAGCAGCCATACTGACACTGGTGCCGTACTACTCATGGGCCAACCGCGAGGTCGGCCAGATGAGGGTCTGGCTCAGACGATAATTCTTACCCCTCTATTCTCCTTCCATTGGGTGAGCCTCCCACTGTTGAACAGCGGCGGGAGGCTTTCTCATATGCGGGGTATGATGGGGTGTCGATTCACTGGGGAGAGCAATAATGACGGCATATATGGATCACAAGGACCTCGCCAACGAGGTCATCGATCAATCGCGGGCACAGGAGATCACGGACGGCGTGCATCGGGTGCTTGATCGTATCGCTGCGGCCGAATCCATGGCCGGGCGGGAAGCTGGTTCGGTGCAGCTCTTGGCCGCCACCAAAACGCGTGACGTTGGCGAGATTATGGCCGCGATTGGTGCCGGTATCCATCTCATCGGCGAGAATCGGCCGCAGGAGGTTACGGTCAAGGCTCCGGGATTGACGCGCTTGCTTTCGGAGCGTGGAATGTCGTTGGGCGTGATTGGCGAGGCTGGGGCTTTCAACGGCGCAGCGGCGTCTGGCGCTGCGAACGGCGTCGGTGATTCCGATTCGACTGGTGCATCGGCCAATGCCGCGAATCATATTCCGTTCCATCTCATCGGCCAATTGCAGGCCAATAAAATCGGCAAAGTGCTGCCGGTGGTGAACACCATCGAATCGGTGGATTCCATCGAACTGGCGGAGAAGATTGCGCGCCGCGCCACCATGCGCGGCATCACGGTCGGAGTGCTGCTGGAGGTCAACGAATCCGGCGAGGAATCCAAGTCGGGGTGTGCTCCGAGCCATGCCATCGATTTGGCGCAGCGTATCGGTGCCATGGGTGGCCTTGAATTGCAGGGACTGATGACCATCGGCGCCCATGTGGACGACGAACGTGCCATTCGTGCGGGCTTTGCGCATCTGCGCCGTACCCGTGACCAGATTCTGGCCTCCGGTGCAGAAGGCACTGCCAGCTGTAAGGAGCTTTCCATGGGCATGACCCACGATATGGCCTATGCCATCGAAGAGGGCTCCACCATCGTGCGCGTCGGCACCGCCATCTTCGGCGAACGCGCCTTTATCTGAGGCATTCCTAGTTTTATTTGTCTGTTAGCGACAGAATTTTAGGAAAGAATCGGCTTCGTCCTGAAATCTTGTCGCTGACTTCGTCTTAGTGACAGGATTTTCGGAAATGAGTCCTATCTTCCTAAAATCCTGTCGCTCAGTTGTGCTCAGTGACAGGATTTCAGGAAGATAGGACTCATTTCCTAAATTTCTGTCGCTAAGAGGAGCTGGTAATACAAATAAGGTGTCGCGATACATAGAAAAGGTCGTCGCAATCAAGTGACGACCTTATGAATATCGAAATAGAGCAATCACGCGTAGATATTGCGCGGACGCATGTCCTCGGGAAGCCCCTCCAGCAGAATCGCCACGGAACCTTCCTCGAACACGGAACGGATACCGGCGGCCAGCAGAGGCGCGCAAGACAGCACGGTCATATTCGGCAGACGCTTTTCCTCGGGAATCGGCACGGTATCCATGAACACGATTTCATGAGCGCCGCAACGAGACAGCCGTTCCACAGCCGGGCCGGAGAGCAAGCCATGGGTGGCGACCAGCGTCACCGACTTGGCGCCGGATTCGTTCAGGGTGCGCACGGCCTCGCAAATAGTGCCGGCGGTGTCGACCATATCGTCGATCACCACACAATCGCGACCGTCAACATCACCGATGATGCCGTGTGCCTCAGCGTGGTTCGGACGGGTGATGTCGCGCTGCTTATGGATAAAGGCCAGCGGCAGGTTGCCCAACTTGGCGGCCCACTGCTCGGACACCTTGATACGGCCGGCATCAGGGGAGACGATGGTGGTGTTGTTCAGGTCAATGGCGGAACGCACATAGTCAAGCAGCACTGGCATGGCGGTCAGATGGTCGACCGGGCCATCGAAGAAGCCCTGCTCTTGGGCGGCATGCAGATCAACCGTCATAATGCGGTCAGCGCCGGCGGAACGGAACAGGTCAAAAATCAGGCGAGCGGTGATGGGCTCGCGGCCGCGGTGCTTCTTGTCTTGACGAGAATAGCCAAGGAACGGGGCCACCACGGTAATCGACTTGGCGGAGGCGCGCTTCAAAGCGTCGATCATGATGAGCTGTTCCATGATCCACTTGTTGATATCGCCCGAATGACACTGCAGCACGAACACGTCCGCACCGCGCACCGGCTCGGTGAACCGCACGTACATCTCACCGTTGGCAAAGTCGTAAGCGGTGGTCTCGAGAACCTCAGTGCCCAGGCATTCGGCCACTTTCTCGGCCAGCTCGGGGTAGGCGCGGCCCGTGACCAAAACGAGTCGTTTATCCGGAGTGCCTTCAAGAATTGCCGACATGCTTTCGCATCCTTTTGTGTTGCAGTGTTTTTAGCCTTAACCAGTGTACTAGCACCCCACCGCAGCGCGTGCCGTGAAGTGAGGCTGTGTTGTAAGAGTGCTGCAATCGTTGATGAACATGCGGCACTGTCTCGCCCTGACCATAGGATAGGCAAGTTGCTCACAGGGTGGAGCGCATCTGCATCACCCTATGATTAACACGCATACACACTCCTGCCACGGAACGTCCGTGGCCGAATAGTCCGAAGGAGGTGGGTGATGTCTGCGCACAAGTACGAACTGATGTTCATCGCCGATCCTGAGCTGGATGAGCGCGGTCTGAAGAAGCTGACCGAGCAGTATCTGGAACTCGTCACCAAGGAAGGCGGTTCTTTCGATGAGCCCGATTACTGGGGCCGTCGCAAGCTCGCCTATGAGATTGCCGGTAAGACTGAAGGCAACTACGTCGTGGTGAAGTACACCGCCGAGCCCGCTACCAGCGATGAGCTTGACCGTGTTCTTAACCTCAACGAATCCGTGATCCGTACGAAGATTCTTCGTAAGGGCTGAATTAAGCGTTAAGTCAGCTGAATAGCTGGTAAGTAAGAAGGCAATGGCATGGCAGGCGAAACGATTATTACCGTAGTCGGTAACCTTACCCGCGATCCTGAGCTGCGTACTATTGGCAGCGGTTCCACTGTGGTGAACTTCACCATTGCGGCTTCCACTCGTCAGTACAACCGCAACACGAATCAGTGGGAGGACGGCGATACGCTGTTCATGAACTGCTCGGCTTGGGATGGTCGTACTTCGTCGTTGGCCTCCAACATCGCCAACAGTCTGTCCAAGGGCATGCGCGTTATCGCGCAGGGTCGCTTGACCCAGCGTTCCTACCAGGCCCAAGATGGTACCCAGCGCACGGTTGTTGAGCTGCGAGTCGATGAAATCGGCCCGTCTCTGACTCGTGCCACTGCACAGGTGACCCGTCAGGCTAGCCAGGGCGGCTTCCAGGGTCGTTCCAACGGCGGCTTCCAAGGTGGCCAGCAGCCCGGTCAGGGCTACGGCAACCAGGGTGGCTATCAGGGCGGTTATCAGGGTGGCGCTGGATATTCCCAGCAGTCTGCCCCGTCCAACCCGGCCGCACAGTCCGCTCCGGCAACTGATCCGTGGAGCAACGCCGGCTCCTCTGATTCCGGCAGCTTCTCCACGTTCGGCGCTTCCTCCGATTTCGGTGGCGGCGACGATTCCGATCCGGAGTTCTGATCGATACTTACCCGCTGATTAGCAGCAATCAATATCAAGATTTACAAGGAGAACATCATGTCACGTAAGAGGCCGCAACCGCCGGTCAAGCCGTTCAAGAAGAAGCCGAACCCCTTGAAGGCCGCCAAGATCACCGAGATCGATTACAAGGACGTTGCGCTGCTGCGCAAGTTCATCTCCGATCGCGGCAAGATCCGTTCCCGTCGTATCACCGGTGTGACCGTTCAGGAGCAGCGCGAACTCTCGAAGGCTATCAAGAACGCCCGCGAGATGGCTCTGCTGCCGTACGCCACCTCGGGTCGCTGAGTTAGGGAGGCTTTGAACAATGGCTGAAACTAAGGTTATTCTTACCCAGACCGTGGCCAACCTGGGCCACTCCGGTGACGTCGTCGACGTCAAGTCCGGCTACGCTCGCAACTACCTGTTCCCGCAGGGCCTGGCTTTCGCCTGGACCAAGGGTGCTGAGGCTCAGATTACCGCTATGAAGCGCGCTCGTCTGGCCAAGGCCGTTGCTACCCGTGAGGAAGCTATTGCCGCCAAGGACGCTATCGAGGGCACTACCGTCGAGATCGCCGCCAAGGTGTCCGAGTCCGGCAAGCTGTTCGGTGGTATTTCCAACGAGGCTATCGCCATCGCTCTGTCCGACAAGGCTCCGGTGAACCCGAAGTCCATCGAAGTCGAGACCATCAAGACCACCGGCGATTTCCCCGCCAAGGTGGCCCTCCACCCGGAGATTACCGCTTCCTTCTTCGTGAAGGTCGTGGCCGAGTGAGCTATTCCGGCCTTGCGCTGGAATCTTTCAGACTGACAGTCTGAGCTTAAGCATTGAACCCCGTGCGGCGATTGCCGTGCGGGGTTTTTCGTGAATTGCGGCAAGTTTTTTTCGATGGTGTGCTGATTGATAATCGGCTCGTCTACACGCGACACGCCGAAGCTTGCGAGAGTCTCAGATTTGAGTATATTTATCACCTGTTGCATGAAACACTGCAGCGTCTAACCAAGCCCCTGTAGCTCAGTTGGTTAGAGCAGCTGACTCTTAATCAGCGTGTCCAGGGTTCGAATCCCTGCGGGGGCACAGACAAGTCGGAATCGAAAGATTCCGGCTTTTTTGTTTTTTGGCTTAGCGGCAGCACTGACAAGGTTTCGTCAAGGGGCAAAGTGTACAATCGCCACGTTTGCTTTCGCGCCCAGTGAAATCGTGTCGCCGGCTCCGCGAACGGATTCCAATCATAGAGAAGGCCGTGGGGCAGTCATGTCTGCTGTGCGGCGAAGAGAAAAGAAGAAGCAGTGGAATTTTCCCTCTTTACCAAGTTGGCAGCTGAGTTTTTCGGCACTGCCATCCTGATGATTTTCGGCAATGGCTCTGTGGCTAACGTCGAGCTGAAGAACACCAAGGGTCATCACGCTGGATGGCTGAACATCGCCATGGGCTATGGCTTTGGTGTGATGTTCCCGGTAATGATGTTCGGTGGCGTTTCCGGCGCACACATCAATCCGGCAATGACCCTCGCTCAGGCTATCAACGGCCTGTTCCCGTGGAGCGAAGTGCTGCCGTACATCATCGCGCAGTTGCTGGGCGCCGTTCTGGGCCAGTTCATCGTCTATCTGACGTATTACCCGCATTACCAGGAGACGGAAGACGCCGATGCGATTCTGGGCACTTTCTGCACCACCGATGCGGACAACAAGAAGGTCAACTACTTCCTGAACGAGATGTTCGGCACCCTCGTGCTGGTGTTCGGCGCCCTGTGCTGCCTGTCCCTGCCGTGGGGCAAGGCTGACCATGCCGCTTCTTCCATCGCCGTCGGCTTCATTGTGTGGGGTCTGGTGACCTCCATGGGCGGCCCGACCGGCCCTGGCCTGAACCCGGCCCGCGATCTCATGCCGCGTGTGCTGCACGCCATCCTGCCGATTCCTTCCAAGGGTTCCTCTCGCTGGGGCGAGGCTTGGATTCCGGTTGTGGCTCCGATCGTCGGCGCCATCATCGGTGCTTGGATGTTCGTGTTCTTCTTTGCCTGATCGGCATTGATTGACGCTATATGCGAATGGCCTCCGTCTGTGTGGACGGAGGCCATTCGTGTATGCAGGTAAACGCGATTACGAAAGGAAGATCTGCGGTGCTTTCGCGAAGTTCGTGGCGCAGTGCTCGCCGCAGAAGTAATAGGACTTGCCCTCATACTCGCGCGTGATCGCGTCATCGTTCACAGCCACGGTCATGCCGCACACCGGATCAGTGGCGGTTTCGCCGTCCGCAGGGGCGTTGTGATGCATGTGCATTCCCATATCCATAGTGTTCTCCTTGTTGGTCGGATTATTGGATTGGTCAGTTACGTGATTGAGTGAAGTGCGATCGTCAACAATAACGGTCGGCTCAATAGTGTTTGCAGTGGTGGTTGCTGCGGCAGAACCGGTGATGTCTGTGGCCGTGCCGCCGCTGATATTCGCCGCATGAAGACGATTGGCGTTCAGCACCAGGCACACCGAGCTCAACGCCATCGCTAGTCCCGCGATCATCGGGCTCAACAGCCATCCGGTGAACGGGTAAAGCACGCCGGCGGCAATCGGAATGCCGATGATGTTGTATCCGAATGCCCAGCCGAGATTCTCTCGGATATTGCGCATCGTGGCATTGGACAGATTGATGGTCCTGATGACGCCGCGCAGGTCGCCGCTCATCAGCGTCACGTCTGCCGACTGCATCGCCACGTCGGTGCCGGTGCCGATGGCGATGCCGAGATCGGCCTGTGCCAGCGCCGGGGCGTCGTTGATGCCGTCACCCACCATCGCGATAAGATCGTGCGGCGCGCGGGAGGAGCCGGACGTGGCTGTGTTCTCATCACGCTCGCGCTGCAGTTTGGCGATCCAATAGGCCTTGCCATCCGGCTTGACCTCGCAGATCACCGTATCGATGCCGACCTCACGGGCGATGCGCCCTGCCACTTCGGCCTTGTCTCCTGAAAGCATCACCGTGCGTATGCCGCGTGCACGCAATGCTGCAATCGCTTCCAGCGATCCTTCCTTAACGGTGTCCTGCTCGTAGCTCGGTGTGTTCCAATCGGCGGTCGCATCCACCACGCCACGCGTAATAGTGCCGGTCTTGTCGAAGACCACAGTGCCGATGCGCCGCGCCTGTTCCAAAGCTTTTGCACTGGTGACCAGCACGCCGTTGGTGGCGCCGAGCCCCAGAGACACAGTGACCGAGAGCGGGGTGGCAAGACCCAGAGCGCACGGGCAGGCGATAATGAGCACGCTGACTGCGGTGATCAGCGCGTGCGCCAGTTGCGGCGCAGGGCCAAGCGCAATCCATATGGCAAAGGTCCATATAGCGATGACCATCACTGCTGGCACGAAATACCTGGCGATTCTATCGGCCAGCTGCTGCACCGGAGCTTTGGTTGCCTGCGCGCGGGCCACCATCGCCGCGATTTGGGAGAGCACAGTATTGGCACCGACCTGAGTGGCTTGCATGACGAGGTCACCCTTGAGCAATACGGTTGCTCCGGTGACGGCCGCTCCGGTCGTTTTGGTGACGGGCTTGGATTCGCCGGTAATCATTGATTCATCGATACTCGCGTTGCCGGCCACGATGATGCCGTCTGTGGGCACGCGCTCGCCGTTCTTGACGACCAGCAGATCGCCGACGGCAATCGTATCGATGTCCATGTCCGTGAAATTCGCGGGATTGAGCCATTCCACGTTCTCTGGCGAAGCCGCATTCAGCTTATGCGCGTTGCGAGGCCGTAGCTTGATTAGTGATTGCACCGCCTTGCCGGTGCCTTCGCGGGCCTTGGTCTCCAGCAGTCGACCGACCAGTACCAGGGTGATGACCACGCCGACCGATTCAAAATACGGCTCGCGTGAACCTTCCGGAAATACCTGAGGGGCTACACAGGTCACCAGCGAATAGAGATAGGCGGCCGATGTGCCCAACGAGACGAGCGAATTCATGTCGGGGGAGCGGTGCGCCAGTGCGGGGAATCCGACCGCGTGGATCGGGTGGCCGCAGTAGAACATCACCGGTGTGATGAGAATGGCCTGTAGCCATGGATTCGCCATCCAGTGCGGCACCAGCATCGGATTGGCCATGTGCAGCATGGTGACGATGAACACGGGGAGTGTCAGCACTGTGCCGATGGCCACTAATCGTGTCAACGATGTGATTTCCTTCGTGCGTTCCGCTGCCTCACGTCGTTCTGCTTCTGCGGAGTCCAACATCGGGGCTTCCGCTGATGCAGTGAGCGGGTGCAGTTTGTCCGTGCCTGCGCTGGCATTTCCTTCGACCTTCAGCAGGCCGTGCACCATATTCATGCCGCAGGCAAATGGATATTCGCCGGCGGGCAATGCGGGCAATTCCACATCGGTCACCGCATTGCCGGGCAGCATGGCATCGAGGCCGAGGTCGCCAAACACCACGTGAGAGGTGCATTCACCGGTCTCCTGCCGGTCGAATGTCAGTGTGATCGGTGTGCCCGCGCGCATACTCACCACGGCAGGGGAGTAGCCACCTTTGACGGTGATTGTTGCGGTCTGGCGCTTGCCGGAGGCGTCCATGGCCCCGGATGCGGCCTTCTGCTCGCCGAAAAAGAACCTGAGCACCAGCCATGTCAAGGCGGCTGCCGCAATCAGCGCCGCGGCGGTCGAGAAAAGGTTGAACTCCATCACCGCTCCTTCCCATCAGTATTATACCGAGCAACAGTGTATACCCTATACCCCTATGGGGTATATAATGGGGTGTGTTCAGCTGAAAGATGAGTATCAGGAGGCAGCGATGCACGGGTATGACGACGATAAGGCCAAAGTCATTGCGCGGCTGCGCCGCATTGAGGGGCAGGTTCACGCCATTACGCAGATGGTGGAGGACGATAAATACTGCATTGACGTGTTGACGCAGATTTCGGCATCGAATTCGGCGTTGAAGTCGGTGGCCTTGATATTGCTGGACGATCATCTGAATCACTGTGTGCGCCAGGCGGCGGTGCAGGGCGGTGAAGTTGCCGGTAGCAAGCTTGAGGAGGCATCCGCGGCCATCGCGCGCTTGGTGAGGTCGTAGTTGGTCGTGTGTTTGGCTGTTGGCCCTGGTTGTCTGTCGTTATGCATGCGGTGTGATTGTCAATGCTGACGTTAGGAAACAGGAACATATCTACCGCCGGTTGAAGATGGTGGAATACTGGGAACCATGTTTGAACAAATGGGAACTGTGATTGTGGTCATCGCCGTGCTGGTGGTCGGTGCGGGGCTTGGGCTTTGTGCCGGCTTTTTATTGGGGCGGCATAAAGGTCAGGCTATGGCGCGTGATGCCAGGGCTTCGGAGCTGGAGGAGGCCAAAAGCTTGCTGGAGTCGGCGCATGGGGAGATTGCCGATTTGACCGCTCGCAATGCCGCTTCTCAAGCGCAGCTTGAAGGTGCGAACCAGCAATTGACGTTCGTGAAGTCACAGCTTGCTCAGGCGCAGCATGCGGAACAGATTCGCATCGAGCGTGAGCGTGAGCGCGCGGCCGCCGAGGCTGAACAGAAGCGTAAGGCCGATGCCGAAGCCGCCGAAGTCAAGCGTGTCGAGCAGGAGGCTCGTCTGAAAGAGCAGAGTAAAGTGCTGGAAGCGCTTGCTCCTGTTGCCAAGAATCTCGATTCGCTCCAGACCAAGGTCACCCAAATCGAAGAAGGCCGCAAGAAAGAGATGGGGGCGCTCGGGGCTCAACTCAAGGGCCTGAATGATCAGCAGGCCCGGTTGGACAAGGAAACGAGTTCACTATCCGCGGCACTGCGCAACAATAAGGTTCGTGGTGCCTGGGGCGAGGCGCAGCTGAAGAATATTGTGGAGTCCGCGGGATTGCTGGAGCACGTTGACTTTGACACCCAAGTGGTGGTGTCCGATGCCGACGGTCGTATGCTCAGGCCGGATATGGTGGTGCATCTGCCCGGTGGCAAGACCATTCCGATTGATGCCAAGGTGCCGTATGCCGACTATCAGCGGGCTTGTGAGATTCCCGAGACCGCGGGCCCCGAGGAGTTGGATCGTCGTAACGACCTGTTGCGATCCCATGCCAAGGCGCTTCGAGAACACGTGCGTGCGTTGGGGGAGAAGGCCTATTGGAATGCGTTCCCCGTCACTCCTGATTTCGTTATCGCCTTTATTCCCAATGAGGCGTTGTTGCAGGCGGCGCTTGAGGCCGATCCCACGCTGATGGATGATGCCTTCTCCCGCAAGGTGGCCTTGACCTCGCCAGTGACCCTGTGGGCCGTGCTGAAATCAGTGGCCTATGCATGGCAGCAGCAATCGCTGACGGATGATGCCAAGCAGTTGTTCGATTTGTCTCGAGAGCTGTATGAGCGCTTCGCCGTGCTTGGCGACTATGCCACCAGGCTGGGAACCCAAATCACCAAGACGGTCAGTGCCTATAACAAGTTCGCATCCAGTTTGGAGCGACGTGTATTGCCCACGGCTCGCAAACTGCAAAAGCTCGAACCCACCAAGGTGCTCGAGGAAGTGCCTCTTATCGAATCAGACAAAGGCAATGTCAGTGAGTTATCCGCCCCCGAGGTGACATCGTCGGAGGATGATGAGCCGGTCAAGCTGACTGCCTCAGGCGATAGGCTTGAAGCATGACTGAATCTGGATTCCGCCCGACCGGCACCTCGGACCTCAATGTTTCACGCGACGCTTCCGCTTTTGCCATGCTGGAGCCGCGTGAGCAGCTGGCCACCCTGCTGAAGGAGCACGTGGTTGGCCGCCCGTTTTCGGAACTTGCCTCGGTGACTTTCGATCATCGTGCCGCCACGGTGATGGGTCATGTGCTCATTGACACTCTTGAAGATGCAGGCTATTCGGTTGATGATTTTGACGCCGTTGGTGCCTTGACTGCAGCTGCCGTACCCATGGTGTCTGCCATGATTCATGCTGCTGCTTCCCGTGGCGAGGATCTGGACGGATTCGTAATGGACTTCGTGTATCCCTCAATCAAGGGTCCGTCTATTGAAGGACGGCGCGTGATGCTGTTGGATGCATGGCTGTCCGAAAAATCGTATGTGCAGACCAGTTCGCTGGTTACCCTGCGTAATGGCAACGAACTCAGCCTCGACTTCGGCGTGGTCGAACAACTCGGCGCTCAGGTCGTGGCTATTACCTCACTGGTCGGCGGTGGAGCTAAAGACATCAATGTCATCAACCCCTCCACTGGCGAAAGCCACGTACTGCCATTCGTTCAGGTCTTTGACGAATCCGAGCTGAGGTAATTCCATTCGTGGCTTTCCCATTCGGGAGGCTGTCGGGCGCAACGAGACCGCTGTGGTCGGCGCACGACGTTGATAATCTCCGAGGAGCAACTGTGCACGCACCCAACCAGATTTCCTTGGCGGCAAAAGCCTCGGGCGAACCGGAATTCCGTGAAGTCGGTCTTGGCCCATGGGCTGAAACCCATCCCGGCGAACCTCGTCCTGATGACTTGGCATCGCCTAATTACGATGTCCGTTTCGATTCTGCTCTGCTCGATGAGGGCGATCGCCGCAATGTGCTCGACCGATATCGCTACTGGACTGTGCAGGCCATCAAAGAAGATCTCGATGCCCACGGCCGCCACGATTTCGAAGTGGCGGTGGAGAACTGGACCCACGATTTCAATATCGGATCCATGGTGCGCACTGCCAATGCTTTTCAGGCCAAGCGCGTGCATATCGTCGGCCCGCATAAGTGGAATCGCAAAGGCGCGCTGATGACTGAGCTCTACCAGCACGTTGAGCATCACCCCTCAATCGCGGAGTTGGTGGAATGCTGGCATAATCGTATCGCTGGTGAAATCGCTACCGAACGGGCGCGGGCTGGGGCGGCTGCCTTAAAGGCCCATGCCATCGCCAGTGCTCATAATGGGGCGGAGACTGGTGCCGGCAATGGGTCGGAGGGCATCATCGGTAATTCCGGTGCAACTGTGTCCTCCCACGTGTCGGCGCTGAATGCTGTTTCGGCAGTTGCCGAGGCCACTGCCGAAATCGCACAGGCGGATGCCCGCATCAAGGAACTGGAAGCCGCTCGCATCATTGCTCTGGACATCATTCCGGGCGCGGTGCCCATGGAGACCTATGCATTCCCCAAGCGCTGTCTGCTACTGTTCGGCGCCGAAGGCCCCGGGCTGAGCAGTAAGGCCTTGGAACTAGCCGACGACGTGGTATACATCTCCCAATTTGGTTCGGTGCGGTCCATTAACGCTGGCGCCGCGGCGGCCGTGGCCATGCATGCATGGATTGCCCAGCATGCCGCAACCGCAGTCTGATGGAGCATAGAGAAGCCTCGCTGCCATCGCAATTCCGCGTATTATCTGTGGTGTTGCGTCACAGCAATAGTCCGTGAAACATTTTGTGAAACATCAATTCCCCATATTTCCTCCTGTGAAACATCGCGTGAAACACAAGCCCCGGTAGACGTGTGTCGACAGCTCTCCCCAATCTGTCCAATATGGGCTAGAGTGAAAGCATGATTGAAGTTGAGGAGCTGAGCAAACGCTTCAAGACCAAGCAGGCACTAGACGGTGTGTCGTTCACTGCCGAAGATGGCAAGGTTACGGGTTTTCTGGGACCGAATGGCGCAGGCAAATCCACCACTATGCGTGCTGCGCTCGGACTCATCAGCCCGGATAAGGGCCGCGCGCTAATCGATGGCAAACCATATGTCACCTTACGCGCACCAATGCGTGCGGTCGGTGCGGTGCTTGACGCCAAGTCCGCGCATAAGTCGCGCACTGCACGAGCCCATTTACAGGCCCTTGCCTATACCAACAACATTCCTAAGCGTCGAGTCGATGAGGTCATTGACATGACCGGTCTGCAAGCTGTGGCCAAGGTCAGAGCCGGTCAGTTCTCGCTCGGTATGAGCCAGCGACTGTCCATTGCTGCGGCATTGCTGGGCAACCCGCACAATCTGGTGTTGGACGAGCCAATCAACGGTCTCGATCCAGAAGGCATTAAATGGGTTCGCGACTTATGTCGTTACTACGCAGCTGAAGGACGAGCCGTGCTGCTGAGCTCGCACTTGATGAGCGAGGTGGCGTTGACCGCGGATAATCTGGTGATTATCGGGCAAGGCCATGTGTTGGAAACCACCACAGTGAGTGCATTCGTGGCCGAGCATTCCTCCAGATCCATCCGTGTGGTGACGCCGGAACCCGACAAGTTGCGTGCGATTTTTACCAGTAGCCCTGAGGTTACCGTGGTTCCCGATACTCGCAAATCCGATGACCCGCAAGTAGGCGAGGTATTTCGTGTCAATGGCGCCGACTTGGTTGCGGCGGCACAGGCGTTCGCCCGGGCCGGCCTGATTACTTACGAATTCGTCGAAGAGCACGCCTCTTTGGAAGAGTCGTATATGGCGCTGACCCACAGCAGCGCCGAATACCTGGCCAAGGAGGTCGGATGATGAGCTCCAATACCATGAGAACGGCCACGGAAAACGCCAATATGACCGGTAGTATGAGTGGTGCAGCTGCTGAAAAGCATATGCCTGATGCGACCGGACCCAGCCAACCTGCCAACGCAGAGGCTTCCGGCCGTCCTGCCTCTAGCCGTCATGCCAGCAGCATGTACCGTCGTGCCAAGCTCACTGTGTTCGGCTCGCTAAAAGCCGAATTGCTGAAACTGTGGTCACTGAACTCCACCAAGGTGCTGTTGGGTATTGCGGTCGCGCTCATGCTGGCTATGTCCGCGTTGAGCGCTTGGAGTGTGACCTTCATGGCGTCTACGGATTTGAACACTGGCAAGACGCTGGACAATCCCAAGCCCATATCCGCCGCAGATCTGTGGGCGGTACTGGCTTCTTCCGGCTCGACCGCGGCGCTGGTCATCGGCATTTTCGGCGTGATGGCCATCACCAGCGAATACACCACATCAGCCGTGCAATCCAGCCTGACGGTCAACCCCAGGCGCGGCATGTTCTATGCCACTAAGTCCGTGGCCGCGGCCCTGTTTGCGCTGGTTGCTGGTATTGTCGGCATTCTGCTGGCCGCAGGTGTGCTCTGGCTATTCACTCGAGGCCATGACATTACGGCGCTGACCAACGATCAAAGTCGAATCATTCCTGTCACGTTGATCGGCTTCCCTCTGACTATTGTGCTGGTGTCCCTGATGGCGCAGGGACTTGGCGGCATGACCCGTTCCACAGTGGGCGGCGTATGCGCGCTGATCGTGCTCTTCATGGTGCTCTCGTCAGTACTGTCCATCACATCGATGGCCATTAACCAGGTCGAATGGCTTGGCACTTTGTCCTATCTGACACCGGACACCGCCATGAATCATTTCCTCGGCGCTGGTATAGAAAGCAGCTCGCAGTCCACCCTTGCCGCAGTCGTTAAACCAAACTACTGGATTCCCGATTGGTGGCAGTCCGGCCTGATCCTTCTCGCCTGGGCCGCCGCAGCATGGGCTGGCGGACTCATCGTCACCAAAAAAGCGGACATCAAGTAGCTATGTTCTCTGCTGCAGGATTATCGCCGCATAAAGCAATCACACCTTCGTGCATCAGACATATGCTGACGATTGTTATCGCATCACCATTGTTGCGTCGGGAACGCCGGCAGCCCGTAGTTTATTGATCATTGGATGCTGCTTCAACACATCCTCATAAGTGAACCGAACTATGGAGTCGACTTTGGCTCGATACAGTCCGGTTTCCCGCTCTTTTTCCGCGTGCACTGCTCCTTGAATACCCCTGCGGTCATTCATATTCGGATTGGTGTATTTCTCGTACCCGTCATATTCGCCGACGATAAGACGGCCGTCGGGCAGCCGCCAGAGATAATCTACCCGGTACAGCGCGCCCGTTTGCGGGTCGGTGATGTCTTGCTGCAATTCGGGGACCATGAGTCCGCCTTCAACGATTGTGCCTCGACCGAGTGATTCGCCGCCGTTTTCGCTTGCCGGGTTCGCATAATGAAGCAAGCGGAATATCGGCGTGCAATCGCGGTGCATAGTGCTGCAAATATTGAGAATGTCCGCAATGGCAGTACCTTTACGTAGTGCCGAATCGATGATTGGCAACGCGAAGCGAAAATCGGTAGACAGCCCGCAGTCCACTACTGTTTGTGCCCCATTGGTCACAGGGATTCCATTGACATATTCCGGTGCACAATGTGGTACGAATACACGTTTGATATTGGCATTGTTCGCGTTGGTACCTTGCGACGCGGTGGCGATGGTAACGGAGCCGGCATGAAGATGCCATGGGTGCTCGAAACCATGCAGTGCCGCTGCGGTGACTCCGGCGAAAACCCAGTTTGGATGCTTGAGATGGAGTGTGCATGCCACATGCTGTATGCGTTCATCGGGTTTGAGCGCATTCCAGTATTCCGGTTTGACATACATGTTGGGAAATACTCGCTTGAGCTCGAGTTCTTTGGCTCGGCGAATAAGGGCCGAGCAGTGTGATTTTGTTCGGCCGTAAATACATATGCCTGCTGCTTCCGCTTGCGCGATAAGCGCATCCACTTCTTTGTGATGTTTCATGAATCGAAAGTATGCCAATCGAGAATGAAGTGTCCACTTATTCGGGCAATGTGGTCGCAGCTTCGAGCGGATTCGCATGTGAGAATTGCATAGATTGGCTATATCTCGCGGATGCTTGCGGATTGAGGTGTGAATCATCGGCATGATAATTATGCATGTGCCCCCGTTGCGGCGTGGAATGTGGATAACTATTTCGAGTGCGTTGATGCGGTGCCTGGAGAGGCTTTCCTGTTCCTTGCACTTGCCGGATTCGGTTTTTGGCGTTTAGAGGGGCAATTGGTGTTTAAAGAGGGGCAAACCTGACTAGCTCGCATTTTTGCTCCGCTGAGAAGTCGTGAGTAGAGCATTTTCTCGATTAGATCGAGGTTTTGCTCCGCTGAGAAGTCGTGAGTAGAGCATTTTCTCGATTAGATCGAGGTTTTGCTTCGCTGGGGGACAGCAGCGAGGTGCTTTCATGGTCAGCTCGTGGTTTTACCTCGCTGAGTGCCAGTAAGCGTGGTTTTTCTTCGACTTTGTCGTGGTTTTGCCCCGCTTGGGATGCTGGGCGAGGTGTCTTCATTAGTTACTCGTGGTTTTGCCCCGCTGAGGGGTGATGAGTGGGGTGGTTGTGCGGTTGGCTGGTAGGTTTGCCCCGTTGGGAGCTCTCGAATTGGTGGTGGAACCCGTGAAGGGCTGGCGCATTGTTCCAATGGGCGGGAAAACGAGGCTTTCCGATAACTGCGTGTCACATACGGCTCATATAGTTATGGCCATGCCAACATTTTCACGCGAAGAAATCGTGCATTTGGGCGACTTGGCCCGAATCGCGCTCACC
>SKEZ01000887.1_pt1 | contig 19398 bp, 13 predicted proteins | sample 4843881 | NCBI WGS metagenome assembly SKEZ01 (sample SAMN11008796, study PRJNA524170) | human gut metagenome | isolation source: fecal sample from pouch patient p1, p46 | place: Israel: Tel-Aviv | reverse complement strand
GGGCCCCCCCCCGCCCGCCGCGGCCTCTTGGTTCCCCGTCTTCGGGGGGCTGAGTACCATAGAGAGACCAATACGGCACAGTCGCCGAACAACAGGGGAGAGAAGTTTGGTGGTGGACCTGCTATGACGATCACACAGCAATGCTCGCATCGGCTGACCGCACTGGTCGCGGCCATCGCGGCGGCGGCCATGACGGCGTCGCTCGCCGGCTGCGGCTCCGGGCGGACCAACGCGGACGGCAGCAATCCCGATGGCACGGTCACCATCAGCATGGCCGGCTGGACGCTCGCCACCCGCCCGGAATTCCAGGCGTTGGCCGACGCGTTCGAACAGACCCATCCGAAGGTGCGCATCGACGTCAAGGAATACAGCGCCGACGACTACGACAAGCAGCTCATCGCCGATCTGTCGGCCGGCAAGGCCCCGGACGTGTTCCCGATGAAGAACCTCAAGATGTACTACACGTACGCGTCGCCGGGCGTACTTGCCGATCTGAGCGACGAGGCCGCGGCGTATGCGGATGACGGGAACATCGCCAGCCTCAAGGACTACGCGATCGACGGCAAGACGTACGCGATGCCGTACCGCCTCGACGCCACGCTGCTGTACTACAACAAGACGATGCTCGACAAGGCCGGCGTCGCCGTCCCCGACGGCACCTGGGCGTGGGACGACTACCTGTCCGTCTGCCGCGAGCTCAAGAGCAAGCTGCCGGCCGCCGGGTACAAGGACGCCTACCCGACGTACCACCACACCTCGTTCCAGGCGATCCCGCAGGCCATCGCGCTCGCCCAGCAGAGCAAGGGCGACGGTGTCGAGGGCCAGAACGACCTGTTCTTCTCCGGCGACTACGGCTACCTCAAGCCGATGTACCGGCTGTTCCTGACCATGCAGGACGAGGCGCTGACGCTCTCGTACAACACGGTGTCCTCGTCGAAGACCACGTACCAGTCGCAGTTCGGCACGCAGAAGGCCGCCCTGCTGCCGATGGGGTCGTGGTATATGGGCCCGCTGGCCGACCAGCAGGCCAGCGGCGACGCCGACGACTTCGAGTGGGGCGTGGCCGCGCTGCCGCAGCTGGATTCCTCGACCGTGAAGCATCCCGTGACCTATGGCGACCCGACCGGATTCGCCGTGGCCGCCAACTCGCCCAGCGCCAGGATGAAGGCCGCCAAGGAGTTCGTCGCATGGGCCGCCGGCCCCGAAGGCGCCAAGGTCACCGCGAAAACCGGGTCGGTCCCCGCCTACACGTCGGACGAGGCGCTTGGCGTGTTCTTCGACAAGCAGGGGCTGCCGCAGGACGAGCAGTCGCGCACGGTGCTTCGCCGATCGGTGATCAAGCAGGAGAATCCGGTCGGCGAGGCGACCCAGGTGATCCAGGACGAGCTGTCCATGGCGCAATCGTCCATCCTGTCCGAAACCAAATCGACCGACGACGCGCTGGCCAAGGCCTCGCACGCCATCGTCAACACCGGGCTGCTGCCCGGCCAGCAGGGGAAGTGAGGGGGCCATGGGACTGAGCAACAGTTCATGCTCTCGCTGGCGGGGGCCGTCGGCGAAGCCGGCTGAGGGCGGCCGGCATCCGCGCCGGCAAGCGACAATCGGCACAATCGGAAAGGAGCAGCGATGAGCGAGCCAACGCACGTCTCCGCGCCGGCGCAGGCGCGGGACAACTCGGGCCACGTCAACAGGCTGCGCAACCGCAACATCCGCAACGGGCTGCTGTTCATCGCGCCGAACTTCATCGGGTTCTTCTTCCTGGTGCTCATCCCGGTGGTCACGCTGTTCTACACGTCGTTCACCAAGTGGAGCGCGCTGAGCGACCCGCAGTTCAACGGCCTGTGGAACTGGCGCCGCCTGTTCACCGACGAAAACTTCCTCAACGCGCTGATCAACACGCTGTACTACGCGGTCGTGCACATCCCGCTCACGCTGGCCATCGCGTTCGGGCTCGCCGTGCTGCTCAACTCGAAGATCAAGGGTCGCGCGTTCTTCCGCACCATCGCGTTCTTCCCGTACGTCACCGCGATCGTGGCCGTGGCGCAGGTGTGGAGCATGATGTTCGACCCCAAGGCCGGCTTGATCAACCAGTTTCTTGGGCTGTTCACCGACAACGTGCCCGGATGGCTGTCCGACACGCACTGGGCGATGCCGGCCGTGATCATCGTCGGCACGTGGCGCGAGGTCGGCTACTTTATGATCCTGCTGCTCGCCGGCCTGCAGACGATCCCGGCCGAACTGTACGAGGCGGCGAAGGTCGACGGCGCGAACGCGTGGGAGCGCTTCTGGCACATCACCGTGCCGTGCATGCGCCCGACGCTGTTCTTCGTCACCGTCACGCTGACGATCACCTCGCTCAAGATCCTCGACCTGACGCTGGTCATGACCAATGGCGGGCCGGGCACCTCGACGCTCGTGCTCGCGCAGTATGTGTACCGCGTGGCGTTCGAGCGCGCCGACTTCGGCTACGCCTCGACCGTGTCGCTGGCCCTGTTCTTCATCTGCCTGGCCGTGACGCTCGTGCAGTTCTGGTACAACAACGCGAAGGAGAAGTGAGATGGGTGCCGTGAGTCTTTCCCGCGATCCTTCCCGTGGCACTGGCGGCGGCCTGAACGGCGCGCCGGTGGTCCGCCGCAACTCGCCGCTGCGCATCGTCGGCATGATCCTCGGTTACGCGGTGATGGTCGTCGTCAGCGTGTTCGTGGTGATGCCGTTCATCTGGATGGTGCTCTCCTCGCTGAAGAACAACAACGAGATCTACATGGTGCCGGTCAAGTGGCTGCCCGACACCTGGCATTTCGAGCACTACGCGCAGATCTGGCAGAAGGCCGACATGCTCGGATGGCTCGGCAACACTGTGTTCTTCGCCGTGGCGGTGACCTTCCTGCAGGTGTTCACCGGATCGTTCGCCGCCTACGGCTTCTCGAAGATCAACTTCCCCGGCCGCAACACGCTGTTCCTGATCTACGTGGCGACGATGGCCGTGCCGTGGCAGGCGTACATGATCCCGCAGTTCAAGATGCTCTCGATCGTCGGGCTCAACGACACGCGCTGGTCGATCATCCTGCTGCAGGCGTTCGGCGCGTTCGGCGTGTTCATGATGAAGCAGTTCTACGACACGATCCCCGACGAGCTGTCGGAGGCCGCGCGGCTGGACGGCCTGAGCGAGTTCGGCATCTATCTGCGCGTGATCCTGCCGCTGTCCGGATCGTCGGTCGCCGCGCTCGCGATCATCACCTTCACCAACACCTGGAACGACTACATGGGCCCGCTGCTCTACCTGCGTTCGCCCGACCTGTACACGATCCAGCTGGGCCTGAAGACCTTCATCTCCCAGTACGACGCCGACTACTCGATGATCATGACCGGCTCGGTCCTGTCCGTGCTGCCGATCCTGGTCGTCTTCCTCATCGGCCAAAAGCAGTTCATAGAAGGCATCGCCACCAGTGGAATGAAGGGCTGACGTCTTGACGGACAGCCCGGTGGGCTGTCCGTGACGTCAGCCTGAGCGAGGCGGTAGCCGGGCGAAGGTCGGATTGGGTCTCGCCGAAGGCGAGTCCGTAATTGCAGGGGCCGAAGGCGAGCCGTTATGGGAAGCCCGAAGGTTACCGTAAATTCCATGGACCACCCCCAGTCGGCTACGCCGCCGGCCCCCGCCAGCGGGGGCATATGATTATTGACTGTCAGTATTTCGTGATTGGGAACTGTGGCTCCCCTCTCTGAGGGGAGCTGCCCGCGAAGCGGGCTGAGGGGAGCAGGAGCAAGCATGTTAGTCCTTTTTCCCAACAGGCTTCCTGACTTTATATGCGACGTTTGTAGGGTGCATGCTCCCGCTAGATGGACAGTCCACCGAACTGTCCATAGCAGCGCACGAAGTGCGCGTCATATCTGATGCCCCCGCTGGCGGGGGCTGGCGGCGTAGCCGACTGGGAGTGGTCCATCGCGTAGTGTGGATTCCGCATGGCCGTCAGGGAAAGGAGCGTGGCATGAGCGCCAAAACCAAGTTGCCGCATATTTCGCCCGATACCTTCCTCACCGTGGCGAATGTGGTGTATCTGCTGCTCGCCATGTCGGCGCTGACCCTGCTCGGCTGCCTGCCGATGCTGCTGGCGATCGTATTCGCGGCCGATCCGAGCGCCTACCCGCTGTACCTGGCGGCTGCGGCGTTGAGCGCCCCCGGCATCGCCGCGTCCTTCGCCGTGTTCCGCGATCATCCGGTGTTCATGACCACGCCGCGCCGGGAGGCACTGGCCGTTCTGGCGGAATCGGGCACGGCTCTGCCGGATTGGATCGCCGCCCCGTACGTGCCCTCCGATACGTCGGTAGCGGTGTTCCGGCCATGGTTCCGCGCCTACCGGCGGGTCGGCCTCCGTGCGTTGATGATCGGCGTGACCTTCGCCGTCATCGGATTCCTCGCGCTGTACAACGCGCAACTGCTCATGCAGGTGGCGTGGGGGCAGCTGCTGGTGCCGGCGCTGCTGGTGATCGCGGTGATCACCGTCGAAGCCTCGCTGGTGGTGCTGCATCTGACCGTCGAATTCCCAAAGGCCAAGTGGCTGTCGCTGGTTCGCAACGGCTATCTGCTCGGCGTGCGCCGGTTCGTGATGCTGGCGGTCAACGCCGCATGCCTTGCCGTGTATGCATGGGGGCTGACGGCAAGTCCGATCATGGTGGCGATTCTGGCCACCGGGGTCGTCTCCTTTGTGGTATGGGCCGGCGTGCGGTGGCAGTCGCAGCCGTTGATGGCGGCGATGGCCCGGGAATCCGGCGACAGCCGGCTGGCGGCGCTCTACGATCGCTGACGGCGCATCCCATGGCAGCCCGTCGCGCGTGTGATCATTTATCATCGTATATGATTAAACTTGAATGAAGTTGTTCATAAAATCGTTGAAAGAGAGTGTCATGGGTGATATTCAGCGTCCGGGCGAACCCCGCGTCGACGCCAAGCCCGTCGAAGTCACGGTCGACGCCGCGGATGTCGCGGCCGCGGCCAGGAACCGCAACGGCCTGACCTACAAGGGCTTCGGCCTGCTGTCCGGCAATGCCACGTCCTCGCTGCTCATGGACTACAAAGCCGAGCACCCCGACGTGTACTGGCAGCTGGTCGAGACGCTGTTCGGCGGCGAACATCCGCTGCTGAACACCGTCAAGGTCGAAATGGGCAACGACCGCAACAATTCCACCGGCCCGAACGTGGCCACCATGCGCGACCGCGACGAGTACCCGTCGGTCACGCGCGAACCCGGTTTCCAGCTGGCCGCCGACGCCCGCCGTTACCAGCCCGGCGTGCGGGTGAGCATCCTGCGCTGGATGGTCCCGACCTGGGTGCACAACAACGACGACGTCTACCGCTGGTACAAGAACACGATCCTCGCGGCCTACCGCGAATACGGCTTCATGGTCGACTCGGTCAACCCCGACGTCAACGAGCGCACCGCCGATCTCGAATGGGTCTCCGATTTCGCCGATCGCGTGCGCCACGACACCGAAGGATTCCTCGGCAACGGTCCCGACGATCCGAACGCCGGCTTCCGCAGCGACGCCGAGCGCGACCTGTTCCACCGGATCAAGGTCATCACCTCCGACGAGGAGGTGACCGGCACCTTCGGCGGCGACGTGATCGCCGACCCGCGCTATCTCGACGCCATGGACGTGGCCAGCTACCACTACTCCGTCGAGGACGACAAGGATGGCAACTTCACCCGTCTGTCCGACGAATTCGACAAGGAGATCTGGAACTCCGAGGCACAGGCCGTGTTCTCGAACTCCGCCGACCGGCCCAACAACACCATGGACAACGGGCTTGGCGAACGCACCGGAACCGGCATCGGCGGCAGCGGCAGCCCTCTTGAAATGGCGAACACCCTGATCAAGGGATTCGTCGAATCGCGCCGCACGCACGCGATCTACCAGCCGGCCATCGGGTCGTGCTACGAGAATATGGAGTATGCGTCCAAGGAGCTGATCTCGGCGCGGGACCCGTGGAGCGGCTGGATCTACTACGATGCCGGATGCGCGGCGCTCGAACACTTCACGCGCTTCGCCCGGCTCGGCTGGGCTCCGGCCGCCGGAGCCGAGACTCCGGATCGCATCTGGCGTGCCATCCCGCAGTCGAGCGGCTGCGAGGTCGGCGGCAACAACCCGGTGTCCGGCGCCCGGCACGGCGAACCGTCGTACCTGACGCTCGCCGCGCCTGACGGCACCGACTTCAGCATGGTCATCGTCAACGACAGCGCGTACGAGAAGACCTATCTGGTCAACGTCGGCACGGATCTGCTGGCGTTCGGCAAGCCGCTGCAGATCTGGCAGACCAAGGCCGCTGGCGCTGGCGAGGCCTACGATGCGAACTGGCGCAAGCCGGTGTCGATCGCGCCGCCGCACTACCACAACACCGAGGACGCGGCTGACGCGGAGAGCTCGCAGGACTTCGACGGGGCGCAGCGTACGGACCATGCGCAGTACACGATCGTGGTGGAACCGTGGACCATGGTCACCGCCACCACGCTCGACACTGTGGACATCGCCGCCGACGGCAGCTATCTGCCCAAGCCCGAGTATGCGCATACGCTGCCGCACACCGCGGAGGACAGCCGCGCGGTGCTCGGCGCGGACGCCGAGGATTCGTCGGTGTTGTACGCAGATGATTTCCGGTACGCGGATGCGGCCGCAGTGCCGGTGTACCGCTTCGACGCTCTGGACCAGGTGGACTATCTCACCTCGCGCGGCGGCGAGGCCGGCGCGACCCCGCGCTACACCACCGATACGAACGGTGCCTTCGAGGTGGTTCCGGACGCCGAGCGCGGCCATGCGCTGCGCCAGCAGATCGACTGGAACCATGCGGGCAACGCATGGATCGAGGGCGACCCGCGCACCGCGATCGGTGACATGCGCTGGACCAACTACCGCGTGTCCGTCGACGCGCTGTTCGAGGAGTATCCGGGGCGTGCGCCGTACATGCTGCTTGGCGCGCGCGAGATGGGCGGCAACAAGTTCACCACGGATATCTGCGGCGCCGACTTCAAGATCCGCGCCGACGGCGTGTGGTTGCTGCGCAACTTCGGCAACGAGGTGCGCCGAGGGCATCTCGAGGATCTGAAGAAGCGCGCCGCCGAGGCCGGGGCCAAGCCGTTCGTGCCGGGATCCGGCGCGTGGAACACGATCACGCTCGAAGTCGCCGGAGACACCGCCACGGTGTATGTCAACGGCGCGAAGATCACCAGCTGGTCGCAGCCGGGGCTGCAGTCGGCGGGCCGCGTGAACCTCGGCACGAGCTTCGATCACGTGCGCTTCTCGAATCTGCGCGTCGGGCGCGTGGCCGGCTTCGCGCCGTACTACACGCAGCTGATCGACGACATGCATATGACGTCGTGGGACGACGGCTCGCCCGTGCTGAAGTACAGCGGTCCGTGGACGCACGACAACGGCCAGGGCATGTTCACCTACATGCGCACGATCTCCCGCGCCTCGACGATGGGCGCCAGCCTGACCTACGCGTTCACCGGTACCGGCGTCGATCTGTTCGGCCCCTCCGACGGGAAGGCGAAGCTCGACGTGTACGTGGACGGCAAGCTGGCCAAGGCCGCGGCGCCGGTCGCGCCCACCTCGGGCTCGCTGCGCTGCCAGTTCCAGCTGCACGATTTGCCCTTCGGCGCGCATACGGTGACGTTCCGCACGGAGAACGGCGCCGATTTCGCGCTCGATGCGCTGGGCGTGCTGGGCGCGATCGCGGCATAGCGCGTTGTGTGGCGCTGCGTATAGCCTCTAGGGATGTTGCCCCGCTGAGCTGCTGCTTGGCGGGGCGACTTGTCTATAGGGAGACGGTTTTACTTCGGCGAAGGGCATGGCGCGGGGCGTTGTTTCTAGCCTCTATGAGTGTTGCCCCGCTGGACTGCCGCTTGGCGGGGCATTGCTTATAGAGGGTAGTGGCGCTGCTTTGCTGAGATGAGCTGATGGGGCGTTGTTTCTAGCCTCTAGGCGTGCCGCCCCGCTGGGGATCCTCTGAGCGGGGCGCCTCTTCTATAGGATGGTGGTGTCGCTTCGCTATAGGATATTGCGCGGGGTGTTGCGTTTAGCCTCTGTGAGTGTTGCCTCGCGGAGGATCCTCCAGGCGGAGCATCGCTTCTGAAAGGTAATGGAATTGCTTCGCGAGAACATGCCGGCGCAGCATTGCACCTCAAGGGTTGTGATGACGCCCCGGCTGGGGGAGTGCCGGTACCCTTGGGTGGTACCATGGCCGCAAAGGCATTGAAGGTCCGCTAGCCATTTCAACTGTCTAAAGGTGCATAGGGGGGAGTGCGCCATGGGTGATATCGAGGAACTGCGCAGGGAAAACCGTAGGAGGATCGTCCCATCGTCCCATGATGTGCCGCGCCCGCGCTATGAGTCGTTCATGACGGACACGTTGCGTCATGCGTTGACGGCAGACGGCTGGAACCAATCCGACAGTGCAGTCTACCGTAAAACCTTCGTATCCTCGTGGCTGGGCGCTCGCGAATATTCCCTTACCGTCGCCCCGTTCGACACCATTCTCGGCGGCATTGAAGTGAGCATGTTCGCCATGGTCGGTCGGATGAGCGCGGGTGAGACCGCCGACGCCTTCGGCGGGATGGGATTGCTGGACATGTGGTCCACCGATGTGCTCGGTGAATATGGCGTGGTGCGTAGCAGCTTCGGCGGCGAGCATCCGAACGTTCTGGGGCAACAGTTGGCCGACGATCTTGCGTTGTGGATGGCGATTCGCAGCGGGTCGGATGATCCGGCGTCCATGCCGGGGCCCCTGCATATGCTGCGGCCAAGAGTCGCCTGCTGCATGGATGCGCGTCCGCCATCTCGTATGAGGTCACGGGGTGGTGCGGATGCGAATGGAGTGATAATGAATGGAGCGAGCACGGGGATTTTTGGGACGTCGACCGTTCGTTGTTCGACGATCTTTGGCAGAGTGGCGATTGGGTCCGCAGCCTCGGTGACTACCGTAATTTTGCGGACCGGCTGTGCGACAGTGTGCCGTGGGGCGCATCGGCATTGGAGCTGATGCGTGACTGCAGGAATCGGTGCAAGCCTCACTGGAGACTCATGCTGTACCGCAGCGATAAGAGGAATAACAGCAAGCTCATTGATCGTTGGATGCGATTTGTCGCGGATAACAGCCCGTCTTCCGGACGCCGTGAAGGGGCCGAGGCCATTATGATGGAGACCCTTACGGCGTGGACGCTGGTGATGTGCGCTCCCGAGAGGCTGCCGCAAGCGAGGGAGCGTCTGAACGATGCGCTGAATATGATGTCCCGCGCCGACGGCCGGCTTTCCGATACGATGCCTTGGGATGTGCTTGGCAAACTGCTGTGGCTCAGCGATTACCCGGGGTTCCGCAGGATGGTCCGCACGCAATCGCGCGTATGAGTACGTTCCATGGTCTGAGCCATATGCGATCCGTACGGCCTTGCCGGGTCGGTGCCCGGAAAGCGCATGCGGCTATGCGGATTCCCCGATGACCAGATGGCATTCGGCCACTTCCCGCCGCGGGGCGCGCTCGAGCGAGGGATCGTTGATGCGCTCGATCAGCATGGCCACGGCCTTGCGCGCCATGTCGTCGTAATCGACGGCCACGGTCGACAGCCTGGGCACCATATAGTCGGGATTCTGGATGCCGTCGTTGCCGAACACCGCCTTATCGTCGGGCACACGGATGCCGGCGTCGCGCAGCCCGCGAATCAGGCCGTAGGCGATCAGGTCGTTCATGCAGTAGAAGGCGTCGTAGCGGTCGACGAGCCGTTCCCCGAGGGGCGGCGTGGTACCGGCCTCCACGGTCCGGCCCGTATCGCCGACGGGTTGGGGGCCGCCGGTAGGGATGCCGGTATCGCCGGCGCCTTCGGTTCCATGCCGGTCCGCCGACTCGGCGGCCGGCGTGCACAGCACGCGCGCGGCGTCCAATCCTCCGTCGACGCTCCAGCTGCAGTACACGAAATCGCCGGGGGACCCGAGCCCCGTGGATTCCAAGGCCTGCATGACGTAGTGCGTGTGGGTCTTCTGCGCTTGCAGATCGGGCTCGAAGCGGTCGATCCGCTGTCCGCCGATGATGGCGACGCGGCGGTACCCTCGGCCCCTCAAATAGCCGAATGCCGTGGTCGCCGAGCTGGCGATCGGTGAGGCGACGTTGTCGAACAGCGGCGGATCGGCGTGGTAGTTGAGCAGCACGGTCGGATGGTTGCCGATCATGGTGTGCAGATGGTCGGCGTCCACATTGCTCATGTTGAGGATCAGCCCGTCGCACGGCATCGAGTTGATGCGGTGCAGCGCGCTTTCCTCGCTCATGCTGGTGTAGCCGGTCTGTTGGATGATGGTACGCAGCCCGTGGCGCGACGCCTCGGCGTCGATGGCGTAGGCCAGCCGCGCATAGTAGGGCTGGAGGATGTGGGGGATCATCACGGCGATGGCGCCGGTCCGCCCCTTCTTGAGATACCGCGCCGGCAGGTTGGTGGAATACCCGAGCTCGCGCGCCGCCTGAAGGATCAGCTCTTTGGTGGTCGTCTTGACGATCGATTCGCCGCGCAGCGCCGCCCCCGCGGTGCTGAGTGACACACCCGCCCGGTTCGCCACGTCCTTGAGCGTCACCATGCCCTGTCCCGCCTTGTCTGTCGTCGTCGCCGGCGACGGGGCCGCTGGGGTGAACGGCGATGCGTTCGCCGGCGCATCGTTGGATAGTACCTGTGACGATACTGTAGTGCCCGGTTCGGAACGGTGGGGGAAGTTCACGGTGTTCATGCTCGCATCATATCAGAAATCGCAACACTGCGATACGGGATATTGTTCGATGAACATGCTATGCACTACGTGGCCAGTGTGAGCGATAACACCCATAAAATGCCGGAATTGAGCGGGTTATAAGACACGCCGAAGGAGGTTTGTTCGAGTTGACATCGGTCTTGCTTTCGTTTTAGAATCGCAGCGTTGCGAATTCAAAAGAGAGAATTCGGAAGAAATACGCAAGGTTTCTCCTCGGCGGTCGTTCCCCGGAGTGATCCGCCGTCAACGCCAACTTGCCGCAACGCCGTCGCAGCCGACCGGCCCGCGGCAACACAAGACCTGCGCCCCGCAGGCACATGAGGAAGGAACAATGATGGCACGCAAGAACATCATGAGGAAGACGCTGGCGGCAGCGGGATGCGTGGCAATGCTCGCCTCGATCGCCGCCTGCGGCAAGTCGGAGCCGACCACGACCGCGGACGGCAAGCCGATCCTGTCGATCATGGTGGTGAAGAACACCAATCAGGACAAGATCGAGAACATGCAGTGGGCCAAGGACCTCGAGGAGGAGGCCGGCGTCAAGATCAACTGGCAGGAAGTCAGCGACGATGCCTGGGGCCAGCAGAAGAACCCGTCGGCCAGCGCCGGCGAGATCGCCGACATCTCCATCCGAGCGTTCAGCGCCGGCGATGCCGTGCAGTTCCCCGGTCTGCTCGAGGATCTGAGCAAGCACATGGACGCCCTGCCCAACGTCGAGGAGTTCTTCAAGCAGGAGCCGGACGCCAAGAAGCTCGTCGAGGACCCGCAGGAAAAGACCTTCTACGTGCTGCCGTCCAGCCGCGGCAAGTCGTACGCCGGCTCCGGCCAGAACATGATGATCAACAAGACGTGGCTCGACAAGCTCGGCCTGGGCATCCCCACCACCTGGGACGAGTTCAAGACCGTGCTCGAGGCCTTCAAGACCCAGGATCCGAACGGCAACGGCAAGGCCGACGAGATCCCGATGAACCTCAACGCGCTCAACACCTACGGCTTCGGCTGGTACAGCCCGATGCTGCTGCTCAACTCCACCGGCATCGTCACCGGCTTCAACAAGGGCCCGAGCATGCAGGGCATCTACGTCAAGGGCGGCAAGGTGGCCAACTACCTGATCAGCGACGAATACAAGTCGGTGATCAAGTTCTACCATGAGCTCATCAGCGATGGCCTGATCCCCAAGGACTGGTCCACCAAGGCCGCGGACGCCTACTACGCCGACCAGACCAGCGACGGCAAGACCGCGAAGACCGGCGTGATCTTCGGCTGGTCGCTCTCCGACTTCGGCGACCTGCAGGACCAGTACGTGGCCATGCCGGTGCCCGCCGCGCCGGGCGTCCCCGCCGACAAGGTGGTCTGGGACGGCTCCTCCAACCAGTACGAGGACAGCAAGCTCGCCATCTCCGCCAGCTGCAAGAACATGGATGCGGCGCTCAAGGTGGCCAACCTGCTGTACAGCGAGAAGTACTCGATCCAGCAGTTCCTCGGCTCGTTCGGCGACATCTTGACCAAGACCGGCGACCACACCTACACCGTCGACTCCGACGGGTACCGCACCAAGCTGAGCGACAACCTGTTCCCCGGCCTGTCCGACCGCTTCGCCGGATGGATCCCCGATGACGTGACCATCACCGGCGACTACAACGCCGATGACATCCTCGAGGTGAACAAGGCCTTCGACGAGCAGCGCAGCCACTACGACCACGTCAAGGACTACATGCCCGACTACGTGCGCGCCGACGCCACCGACTCGACCACCATCTCGAACAACAACACGCAGCTGATGGACGCCGCGGTGCAGCAGGCCGCGACGTGGATGACCGAAGGCGGCATCGACGAGGGCTGGGACACCTACGTCTCCTCGCTCAAGAGCCTCGGGCTCGACGAGAACGTCCAACTGTGGCAGAAGTGGTACGACATCTACACCAAGTAGTGCCGTGCCCCGCGACCACTGCCCGGTGAGCGGGATCGGGGCCGCAGCTTGTGCCGATATCTGTGGCGGGCGCGCATGAATTCTCTCCCAGGCCGTCCGCCACGCCACCGCGATATCCGCCGGAACAACACAACCCAACCACCTCCGGCGGATATCGCATTCGACTCGTTCGATTCGATTGGAAAGCGAAACATCATGTCTACCACCGATGCAATTCCCGTGCAGGACCGCCATATGGCGCTTCCCGCCCGCATCGCGGACCATCTGCGCCGATACTGGCAGCTCTGGGTGATGGTCCTTCCGGCGCTCATTTTCGTGGCGCTGTTCGCCTATGTACCCATGTACGGCCTGCGGCTGGCCTTCTTCGACTATGACCCGCGCCAGGGCCTGACCGGCGGCAACTTCGTCGGGCTCAAGTACTTCAGCAAGTTCTTCACCTCGCCGATGTTCGGCACCATCGTCGGCAACACGCTGCGCATCAGCCTGTGGACGCTGGTGATGGGCTTCATCGCACCGATCATCCTGGCGCTGCTGATCAACCAGATCGGCAGCACCAAGATCAAGGGATTCGTGCAGACCATCACGTACATGCCGCACTTCATCTCCACGGTGGTCATCGTCTCGATGATCAACATCTTCCTGGCCCCGAACACCGGCATGATCGGCCGGTTCTTCACAGATACGAACCTGCTCGCGCAGGCGAACCTGTTCACGCCGATCTACTGGATCACCGAAGTCTGGCAGCATGTCGGCTGGAACTGCATCATCTACCTCGCGGCGCTCTCCTCGGTGGACACCGCGCTGTACGAGGCCGCCAAGATCGACGGCGCCGGGCGCCTCTCGCTCATCCGCTACGTCGATCTGCCGACCATCATGCCGACCGTCGGCATCATGCTGATCCTTAACATGGGCAACGTGCTCAACGTGGGCTTCGAGAAGATCTTCCTGATGCAGAACTCGATGAATCTGTCCGCGTCCCAGGTGATATCGACCTACACGTACAACATCGGTATTCTGGGCAACCAGTTCAGTTACGCGACGGCCATAGGCCTGTTCAACACCGTGATCAACTTCCTCTTCCTGGTGGCGGCCAACTTCATCTCGAAGAAGGCTTCCGACACGAGCATCTTCTAGGAGGCAATCATGTCAAGTGCAACACTGACTCCGGGCGCCGCGCCCGCGTTCTCCCCGGCCCCGAAACGGGCCTCCGACGACATCCCGTTCAATCCGAAGGTGCGCCAGCACAAGAGCCCCGGCGACTGGGTGGTCGACATCGTGATCGTTGCGATCCTCGTGCTCGTGGTCGTCGCGGTCATCTACCCGCTGTGGTTCGTGGTCATCGCGTCCGTCTCCGACCAGACGCTCGTCTCCAACGGGCAGGTCACGGTCGTGCCGCGCGGGTTCAGCCTCGGCGGCTATGCCAAGGTGTTCGCCGACACGCGCATCTGGACCGGCTACCGCAACACGATCCTGTACTCGCTGGTCGGCACGCTGGTCAACATGGTCGTCACGATCCCGGTGGCGTTCGGCCTGTCCCGCCGCGAGTTCAAGGCCCGCCGCGTGATCCTGTTCCTGTTCACCTTCACGATGTTCTTCTCCGGCGGCCTGATCCCGCAGTACCTGCTGTACAAGCAGCTCGGCCTGCTCGATTCGATGCTGGTGTTCATCCTGCCGGGCGCGGTGAGCGTCTACAACGTGATCGTCGCACGCTCGTTCTTCGAGACGTCGATCCCCGAGGAACTGCATGATGCGGCGCAGATCGACGGTCTGAGCTACTTCGGCTACTTCTTCAGGATCGTGCTGCCGCTGAGCTCGGCGATCATCGCCGTGATCGCGCTGTACTACTTCGTGGGCCACTGGAACGACTTCTTCACCGGACTCGTGTTCATCCGCGACGGCGACAAGCAGCCGCTGCAGAACGTGCTGCGCTCGATCCTGCTGGCCAACCAGACCAACATGACCGGCCAGAGCTCGGGCGGCATGAACATGCTCGAACAGCAGCAGTTCGCCAACCAGATCAAGTACGGCGTGATCATCGTTTCCACCCTGCCTCTGCTGGTGATCTACCCCTTCCTGCAGAAGTACTTCAACAAGGGGGTAATGATCGGAGCGGTCAAAGGCTGATCTTCGCGGCCTTTGAGGAAAGCCCTGTGGGCTTTCCGACCGCTCCGAGCGTAGGGGCTCGCCAATATGGGGCGAGTCCGTAATTGCAAGCTGGGCCGTTAAGCGGGCAGTCCGGTGGATTGCTCGTAGGCTCAGCCTGAGCGAGACGATAGTCGAGTGAAGGTCGGACTGAGTCCTCGCGTAGCGAGGTCCGCTGTTGCGGAATCCGAAGGCGGTGCCGTAAAGGGCTGATCCCTTATCCCTTCCTGTGCTGTGCGGACGACAGAGAAGTCGTCCGCACAGCCAACCTACATGTCGCTCGGAGTCGTCTCCGGGTGGCTCACCATATGAAGAAAGAAGAAAAAATCATGGCTACATTGCATGGAGCCACGCTGTTCTATGACGACAAGGGAGCCGTCGCGCAGCTGCATGGCATCGGCGTGCAGCGATTCGGTGATCGCTGGTACGCCTATGGTGAGAACAAACGTAACGGCCACCTGTTCCAAGGCGTGGCGTGCTATTCCACCGACGATATGGTGCACTGGCGCGATGAGGGCATCGTGCTGCCGGCGGGGGAGCGCGGCTCCATCACCGGCCCCGATCGCATCATCGAACGGCCGAAGGTGCTGCGCTGTCCCTCGACCGGCACATACGTGATGTACCTGCACGTGGACGGGCGCGGCGACTATGAGTACGCGCACGTCGGCACCGCCGTCTCCGATTCGCCGACCGGACCGTTCGAATTCCTGCAGACCATACAGTTCCGCGGTTACGAGTCGCGGGACATCGGCGTATTCCAGGACGAGGACGGCACGGGATACCTGCTGAGCGAGGATCGCCCGCACGGCACCCATATCTATCGTCTGTCCGACGACTATCTGAGCATCGTCGAGGATGTGGTCTGCCGCAAGGGCAGGGATTACTGGGCCGGCTACGAGTCGCCGGCGATGGTCAAGCGCGACGGCATCTACTACTGGTTCGGCTCGCAGCTCACCGGCTGGGAGTGCAACGACAACATGGTGTCGACGGCCACCGACCTGCACGGGCCGTGGAGCGAGTGGCGCCCGTTCGCCCCGGTCGGATCGCGCACCTTCGACTCGCAGTGCGACGTGATCGTGCCGTTGGACGACGACCAGTACCATTCGACGCGATTCATGTACATCGGCGATCGCTGGCGTCAGTCCGCGCTGGGCGAGTCGCCGCTGGTCGTACTGCCGATCGTCCTCGACGGCGAGGACGTCGCCCTCGAATGGCATACCGAATGGACGATCGGCTAGTATCCCGCGCCGTTAATTCGTTTGGTAATTCTGGCTCCCCTCAGTCGGCTGCGCCGACAGTCCCCATAGGAGGGGAGCCGCTCCCGGCACGTCCCACTAGCGCGGCACAATGGAGCCTATGACTGAAGCTGAACATGCAAAAGACCACAAGCCTGAACTGCCGAAGAACGTTCGCGTTCGTTTCTGCCCGTCGCCCACCGGCACGCCCCATGTCGGCATGATCCGCACCGCCCTGTTCAACTGGGCCGAAGCGCGCGCCACCGGCGGCACGCTGATCTTCCGCATCGAGGACACCGATGCGGTGCGCGACAGCGAGGAGAGCTACAACCAGATCCTCGAGTCCCTGCGCTGGCTCGGCATCGACTGGGATGAGGGCATCGACGTCGGTGGCCCCCACGGCCCGTACCGCCAGTCCGAGCGCGGCGACATCTACAAGGACGTGGCCGCCAAGCTGCTGGCCGCCGGGTACGCCTACGAATCCTTCTCCACCCCGAAGGAGATCGAGGCCCGCAACGTGGCCGCCGGCCGGCCGAAGGCCTTCGGCTATGACGGGTACGACCGCAACCTCACTGAGGAGCAGAAGGCCGCCTTCCGCGCCGAAGGCCGTAAGCCCGCGCTGCGCCTGCGCATGCCGGACGAGGACATCGCCTTCGACGATCTGATCCGCGGCACCATCGAATTCAAGGCCGGTTCCGTGCCGGACTACGTGATCGTGCGTCCGAACGGCGACCCGCTGTACACGCTGACCAACCCGGTCGACGACGCGATGATGGAAGTCAACGTCGTCCTGCGCGGCGAGGACCTGCTCAGCTCCACCCCGCGCCAGATCGTGCTCTACCGCTACCTGATGGAACTCGGCATCGCCAAGGAGATGCCGCTGTTCGGCCACATGCCGTACGTGATGGGCCAGGGCAACAAGAAGCTCTCCAAGCGCGACCCGGAGTCCAACCTGTTCAACCACCGCGACAACGGCTTCATCCGCGAGGGCCTGCTCAACTATCTGGCCCTGCTCGGTTGGTCGATCGCCCCGGACCGCGACGTGTTCTCCATGGACGAGATGATCGCCAAGTTCGATGTGCGCGACGTCAAGGCCAACCCGGCCCGCTTCGACCTCGACAAGGCCATCTCGATCAACGCGGAGCACATCCGCATGCTCGAGCCGCAGGACTTCCTCAACCGCTCCGTGCCGTACCTGCACCGCGACGGCGTGGTGTCCGCCGACTCCTGGGATGCGCTGACCGACCGCGAGCGGTCGATCCTGACCGCGTCCGCCGAGCTGGTCCAGCCGCGCGTGCGCCTGCTGGGCGAGGTGGCCGGCATGGTCGGCTCCCTGCTGTCGACCGAAGGCTATATCGAGCCCGACGCCGACGCCCGCAAGCAGCTCAAGGACTCCGCCGGCGACGTGCTCGATGCGGCCATCGCCGCGCTGGAAGGCGTGGATGAGGTCGACTGGAAGACCGACAACCTGCACGAGACGCTGAACAAGGCTCTGGTGGATGACGGCGGCTACAAGCCGCGCCTGGCCTTCGGCCCGGTGCGCGTGGCCATGTCCGGCCGCCGCGTGAGCCCGCCGCTCTTCGAGTCGATGGAGATCGTCGGCAAGGATGTCACCGTCGCCCGTCTGAAGGGCCTGCGCGCGCACCTGTGATGTCGCTTCGACTTCCATAGCGAAGCCGGCTATGTGGGGGCGTCCGTCATATCTGACGGACGCCCCCCACATGCATGTCAGGCGTCGTCATCAGGCGCATCGGCCGGTGACGGTGACGCTCTCCGACCGCGGATGCCCGCTACCGCCGTTCCAGCAGATAATCCTCGGCCGTGACGTATCGGCCATTGTTGCCGGAAAAACTTTCCGCGCCCCGATATACAACAGTTCTGCGTTCGATGGGTATGTTCAGTTCCTCGCCGATGGCGGCGAGATGTTTGAAGAAGTCGGGGCGCGGCGTCATTCCGGACTTGATTTCCATGAGTGCTGGAGCGCGCCGCTGGGTGGCGTCCACGAGATCGATTTCTGCTTTTGCGGTGTCCCGGTAGAAGTACAGGTCGACGTCCTTGTTGTTATTGCGATATCGTTTCGCTGTTTCCGCAATGATGAGGTTTTCGAACACGTCGCCGCGTTTGGGATCGTTCAGTAGCTCCTCCATGGAGCGGATGCCCAGAAGATAATTCAGCAGTCCGGTGTCGTAGAAATAGATTTTGGGTGTTTTGATCAGCCTCTTTCGGGTGTTCGTGAAATATGGCGGCAGCCGGAATACCAGAAAACTCTTTTCGAGGATGGACAGCCATTGCTTGGCGGTGTTGAACGAAATGCCGGCGTCCTTCGCCAGCGCGGTGAGATTCAGCAGATTGCCCGCGCTTTCAGCACACAGGCGTATGAAGATGCCGAAATCCGAGACATTGCGCACATCCAGATATTCCGACACGTCGCGTTCTATGTAGGTGGCGGTGTAGTTGCGGAAATATACGTCGTTCGGCGTCGGCACATCGTAGAGATGCGGGTATCCGCCGCGGAACATAAACTCGTCCACGGTAAGGCCCGGGTTCGCCTGAGATGCTTCCGCATAGGAGAAGGGCAACAGTTGGAGCATACCTACGCGCCCCGCCAGTGATTGGCCTATACGTTTTTCCATAAGGAAGTTCTGCGAGCCGGATAGTATGTATTGCCCCATCGTGCCACGCTCGTCCGCTTCGACCTGGATCTGCGAGAACAAGTCAGGGGCGTATTGCGCCTCATCGATGATGAGCTTGCTCCCGTGCGAGCGGATGAATCCCACAGGATCTTCCGTTGCGCTGGCGCGTGTCGCCGCATCTTCGAGATTGACGTATTCGTAATGGGGCAGCAGGGTCTTCACCAGCGCTGACTTGCCGCTTTGCCAGGGTCCCGTTACCGAGACGACCGGGAACCAGGAGAGCATGGGGGCGAGTTCTTTTGCAATCGTTCGTGGGATCATCGGACTCTCTCCTGTGGATTCATCAATAGGTATTGTGATAATTCATCAGTATGGTTGATGATAATTCATCAGTAGGGCTTGGTAGGTGGGTAATTGGTCTCACGCTCACGTGCGATGAGTAGCCTGATCGAATTGTCAACCGATCGATCACCATGTGACACGCCGTGATTGACGGCGATCGGATGTTCCCGTACATTGTGTATTCGTCGCACGGCTCGCCGCGCGGCCGCGAAAACCGAATACGCCCCCATCGTCTAGCGGTCTAGGACTACGCCCTCTCACGGCGCCAACACCGGTTCAAATCCGGTTGGGGGTACGACGCGGTGGCTCTTCGGAGCCGCGACGCCAGCCAAATTGG
>SKEZ01000886.1_pt1 | contig 19448 bp, 18 predicted proteins | sample 4843881 | NCBI WGS metagenome assembly SKEZ01 (sample SAMN11008796, study PRJNA524170) | human gut metagenome | isolation source: fecal sample from pouch patient p1, p46 | place: Israel: Tel-Aviv | reverse complement strand
ACCGAATACGGGATGAGCATCATGGACAAACGCATCCAGCTCGGGCTCGTCGCCTGAAACCATCCGGTACACTGACCAACGACCATACAGACAACGAAGTCCAACAAAACGTCACCACCCCCAACGGCCCAAAAGAAACGCCGAAACGGCCCACCTAAACTTGACAAAATACAGCGTTCGAGCCCGCCAAGGCGTTCCGCCTGGCCCAGCGCTTCGAGATCCACCACACCTCCAGGCACGACTCATGGCCTGACATTGCCGAGATAGAACTGTCAGGCCTCGCGCGCCAGTGCCTGAACCGCAGGATCGGTGACCTCGAGACCCTCAGCCGCGAACTCGCCGCCTGGACGAAAGCCACCAACCAGGCCCAACGACAGGTCAACTGGCACTTCACCACCAAGGACGCCAGAACCAAACTCCGCCACCTATATCCCAACATTTAAACTCGACAAAATAGCTAGTAATACGTCACCACCCTTGTTTTTTTGTTTTCTAACAAGAGCGCAGTTGCCATCGTGCGCTCTAATCGGACATTTTCGCAGTCAGGGCTCGTCAGGCGACATTACCCCTTCCTGACGGTGACCGATTCGAACGATCTGCCACGATCGTGTGATATCTCTATCCGTACGAGACCAGTTACCTTGGTCGTTGTGGTTTTGATGGTGGTAGCGTGTCGTGTGCTCGCAGCTTTACCTCCCATACTTCATCATACTTTTTTACAGTAGAGATACTCAGCCGACTTTTTTCATCCAGAGTGGTCTTGAACATGATCTGATGGACCGCTTCAGTAAGTCGTCCGAACCGTCTTCAGCACGAAGTCGCATTGAAGACGGTCCCACTTCCCTTCGTTTTTCGTCTTCATCGCGGCTTTATCGACTGCAGTAAATTTCGTGGTCATTGCCTCGGCCGGCAGATCCATCGCCATCATTTTCCGTCGGTCTTACGAGCGGTGATCAAAACCAATTGCACACTTACTGGGACAGTCCCTGCGAAAACAGCAGAAGCTACTATTTTCGGAAAATGGTGCAAGTATTAGATCCCGGCATTATGCCGACAGTCCAGATAAATAGCGGAATTGCATAAAATGCATAGGCCTCGAACTGAATATATAAGTATGCGAGCAAAATGAGCCAGCAAATAGTCTTTCGACTCCAGCTATGATGTAGTGTTATAAAGACTACGATTAGGAGCAGAAAAGACAGAAAGCAGAATAGTCCGAATTCAGTGATAAAGCTGGCATAAATACTCATCGTAAAGGTATCAGTTGGTGGATTCGCGAGGCCATCGATCTCTGCATTGGATATACCTCCGTGGGCATCGTACCATCGGCGTGCCCCTGAGTATCCTGTGCGTACAGCGTTGGAAATATTGCCAGCACCCCAACCGAACATCAGATGAGTCCGATCATGTTTCCATGACCACATGGGAGCAAGCATGTGGAAGATTCTTGCACTCATTGACCCGTCACCGGCTAGTAGACCATTGGTGACCAAGGAATTCAGCCGTGGGTCAAGGAACAATGCTCCGATGCCACTTGCGGTTATGAGCCCTGATGCAATCGTAAAGCATGTTGTTGCTTTTCTCGAACGGAAATTAACGGTCGCGACCAACCACAGAAGTACAGCAATCACTGTATCCAGCACGATCCGGGTACCTGACCCCATTATGATTGCCCCAACAGCGAATACTGCCACTGTTATACCGATTCTGCGATCATGAGTCAGCAAAAATACTGGCAGGAGTATGCCAAACAAATGCATACCGATATAGCTCGGTTCAGCAAACATGAACTGAGGGCGGATACCGACGTAATATCTGTATAGAATATCCCAGAAATACACCCGTATCGATCTCCATCCAAGGTGCTGTTCCAGGGCAGCATATTGTAATATTCCGGTAAAGAAAGCCATTACATAAGCCGCAAACAATGTGGTCAGTAATGTTCGTAAAGGTATACCTTTGATACGAATCGCGATATCAAGTGAAATTAGACAAGTCAGTCCCAGGAGTATGGAGATGAATGATTTTGCCGCTGCACCAGCATGTATTCCAAATGATTGCCAGCCATATATAGATGTAATAACGAGTAATAGAGGAAAGAGGAAAAACGGTAGATATCGACGTGCAGTATCACGTAAATATCGCCAGTTTGCAATGGAATATAAAGCGAATAACCAAGGAGAGATCGGTGTCCAATATGGGAGCGAGATACCAACTTTGGTGCCGTCAAATGGCAGCATGGCTGCTGCAACAAACATCAGCATGTCTGATGGGGTGATGCTGATACGAATTGGTGGTTTAGTCATTGCCCTCCGCTGCAGTTCTGAGGTGACTGTTGTGAATCTAGATCCATGAGTCGGTTTGTCGCTGGGGTGCGTGCTGCCAAATACGGACATGCTGTTTTCCCTTCCCTAATTTCTGTGAGAACTCTACCAGCTGTATGTGTGGGTAGCGTGATGGACGTGATACTAGTCAGATCAAGCATTTGGAGTGCTTCAAAAGATTTGATATGACGGTTTTGATTTGTTAGAAGGGCTGATCCATATTTTTTGGTGAGTGGCTGTATGCTGTGATTCATGGTAGAAGAGATCTTCATCCCTAAGAACATCATTGTGACCGGTGGCTGCGGCTTTATCGGTTCGAATTTCGTGCACTACGTGTACAACAATCATCCCGACGTGCATGTCACCGTGCTGGACGCCCTGACGTATGCGGGCAATCTCGAGAACATCAAGGACATTCTCGGGGATCGGGTCGAGTTCGTGCACGGCAACATCTGCGATGCGGAGCTGCTCGACAAGCTGGTGCCCGGCCACGACGCGATCGTGCACTACGCGGCCGAATCCCACAACGACAATTCCATAGCGAATCCCGAGCCGTTCCTGAAGACGAACGTGGAGGGCACGTTCCGCCTGCTGGAGGCCGCGCGCAAGTACGACGTGCGCTACCACCACGTTTCCACCGACGAGGTGTACGGCGATCTGGCGCTGGACGATCCGGCGAAGTTCACCGAGGAGACCCCGTACCATCCGTCGAGCCCGTATTCGTCGACGAAGGCGAGCTCGGACCTGCTGGTGCGCGCATGGCACCGCACCTTCGGGGTGCGCATGACCATCTCGAACTGCAGCAACAATTACGGCCCGTACCAGCATGTGGAGAAGTTCATCCCCCGGCAGATCACGAACATCCTCGAAGGGATCCGGCCGAAATTGTACGGCGACGGACTGAACGTGCGCGACTGGATCCATACGGAGGATCACAGCTCCGCGGTGTGGACGATCCTGACGAAGGGCCGTCTCGGCGAGACCTATCTGATCGGCGCGAACGGGGAACGCAACAACATCACCGTATTGCGCGACATCCTGACGGTGATGGGCCGGGATCCCGATGACTTCGACCATGTCAAGGACCGTCCGGGACATGACCGCCGCTACGCGATCGATTCGACCAAGCTGCAGACCGAACTGGGATGGCGTCCTACGCACACTGATTTCCAGAAGGGTTTGGAGAAGACCATCGCCTGGTACACCGAGAACCGCGCGTGGTGGGAACCCGCCAAGGCCGCAACCGAAGCACGATACCAGCAACAAGGACAATAAGTCTCTTGAACCAATAAACTCAGCATAGATATAAAATAGCTTTACTTCGGAAATGTGTTCCCAATGAATGGGTTACTATACATAGGATGACCTAACGTGATCTTAAGCGATCCACGCATCCACACAGCAGCCCGGATGATCAGCATCTGATAGACGGGTAGAAAAATGTACTGCCCTTTTCCTGATCAGCATTAGATTTCTCCGGTAGATGCTACATTATTGATTTAATATGTGATATTTTCCGGAAGAATGAGGAAGAACATTGACCATCGCTGATTTGTTGCGGATTTTACGTAAGCATATTGTGTCCGCGATCATTTCGTTCATTATTGTATTTGTGGCTGTAGCGGCGGTTACATTTCTGTTGCCGCCGAAGTACACGGCAACCGCGGAACTGTTCGCAACGTATACAGGAACATCGGGCGAGACACAAAATACTAGCGAAATGTCCTCGGGTACGTCCTATCTGTCCACTCAGATCAAAACGTATCCGGAGCTGGTCAAGACCGAATCGGTGCTTGACCCGGTGATCAGCGAACTGGGTCTCGATATGACGGTCGAGGATCTGGCAAATGTCGTGACCGCGACCAATCCGACCAATACCTACATGATCGATATCGCGGCCGAAGTCGGTGACCCTCAGCAGTCTGCCGATATCGCGAACAGTGTAGCGAAGAACCTTTCCCAGCAGATCTCCTCTGATCTGTACACCAACGGTCAGGGCAAGTCGCCGATCTCTTTGTCCGTGGTCCAGAAGGCGAAGACCCCCACGGGCCAGAGCTCTCCCAAGGTTCCGCTGTACCTTGCGGCTGGCTTCGTGCTTGGCATTATCGTTGCCATCGGCGTTGCGCTGCTTAAGGATATCCTCAACACCAAGGTCGATTCCTCCGACGACGTGCGCGAATTGACTCATGCTTCTTCCCTCGGCTCCGTTCCTCTGTCGGATAATCTGGACGACAATCGTCCGATTGTGGTGGCTCAGCCCGCCAGCAGCGAGGCCGAGGAATTCCGCCGTGTCCGCACCAACCTCTCCTTCCTCACCACTACGCCTGGTCAGCATGGTCGACTGCTGGTGATCACCTCCACCGATCCGTCCGAAGGCAAGACCACTGTTTCTGCCAATGTTGCCGTGGCCTTGGCCGAGGAAGGCAAGAGCGTGCTGCTCATCGACGCCGATCTGCGACACCCGTCCGTGGCGCCCAAGCTCGGCATCGAGGGCCACGTGGGTCTGTCACATGTATTGTCTGGCCAGGCGTCGCCCAAGGATGTCATCCAGAAGTACTGGAAGCCGAACCTGCATGTGCTGCCCGCGGGCAAGCGCCCGGCGAACGCGAGCATCCTGCTCAACTCGGATATCATGCGTGAGCTGGTCGATCAGGCGCTCACCCAGTACGACTATGTGATCATCGATACCACGCCGTTGTCCGTCGCCGGTGATGCCACGCTGTTCGGCCGCATGGCCGGCGGCTTGGTGCTGGTGACCGGTAAGGGCGTTGTGGAGAAGAAGGAGCTGCAGTCCACGGTCGAGTCGCTCAAGACCGCCGAGGTGCCGGTTCTTGGCTTCATCTTCAACTTCGCTGATCCGAAGAAGGTTCACTCCGGTAATTACTACTATTACTACGGTGAGGAAAGCAACAAGAAGGGCGGCAAGAACAAGCATAATCGGAAGAGGCGCCGCTAGGTTAGACTCTGGCTGAAGACTTGTTCTGTGCGAATCCGTGGCCGGCAATGGTGCCGACCACGGATCTTTCTTATGCGGAGACTTACTTATTGCTTCTGATTGAATTGTGTACTACAGATGGATGGTTGCTTTCCAGTCATCGGGAAACCTCAGAGTATCGATCAGTACTGATGAGTGGCTGATGACGATGTCAGCCAGCCTATTTGACATGCCGATCCTATAACCCTAGTTTGTGTCCAATAGCCATGAGATGGCCTTCCCTTCGTCTCTGACGATAAGGCCTCGTTCGCGAATGCGCTGTAGTTGTTCGTCGTAAGAAGGCACAGATTTCATGGGAAGAAAAAAAGATTCCACCTAGTTCGCTGCATCGCGGATGCTCGCGTGCGGGATACTGTCAATGGTCATGATAACATCTCCTCATCTGTGTGTGATGCCTGTCGTGTCTCGTTCGTGGCTTGTCCTTGTATGTATGGACTAATGGTACATGTTTGAACGAGCATGTATCTCTACCGTGCGTATTGATCGAATTTCTGCGTGTTTCTGCTGTCGTGTTTTTTCATCTCATCGCTCGACTGGCTATTGGACCCTGCGTCATAAATTCTGCTTATTTAGTCGTCAATTTAATAGCTATATCCTATAAAGCGTTTCATATGAACATAGCTGTTAGCCTAATTTCATCTCTAGTATCAGTAATGGAATATGTCAGAGACTATGTGATGTCCGTCTGATTGTTGGGTGATAGTGACGGATATTCACTTTATAAATAAAGTGGAAAAATGTTTAAATATAAGAAAGCATTGTCTGCTGTCATCGTTGGAATAATAATGGTGGGGGCAAGCGCTTGCGGCTCTTCAAATGCAAGCGACAATAGTAGTAAAGCCAGCGGAGAGAAAACAACCGTTGTAAATGTGGGTACAATGGGAACATTCAGCCCATATAGCATCAAGAATGATGACGGGTCTTTTACAGGGTACGACATTGAAGTACTCAAACTAATCGAAAAGGACGATAAGACACTGAAATTTAATTTTCAGGCCATGCCATTTGACTCCTTGTTCTCTTCGTTGGATGCCAATAAGATACAGGTCATTGCGAACGAAACCACCAAAACCAAAGAACGAGAGGCAAAATATACTCTTACAGATACGAGTTACTTGCTTCGTCCCATGAAGCTTATCGTCAAAGACGGATCTCCAATCAAAAGTATGGATGATCTCAAGGGAAAGACCTGGGGCGGGACTATCGGTGATCAACATACGAAGTTCATGGAGGAATGGAACCAGAAACACGGAAATCCATTCACGATCAAATATTATGAGGATGATTTCACAACGATCTGCCGTGATATTGCGGCGGGCAGAATCGACGGTACCGTAAATTCACCGGACGCTTCCATGGATAAGGCGAAGAAACAGCATACTCCAGTTACCCCTGTCGGCAAGGTGATCAATCAGGTTCCGGTTTACTTTACCCTTCGTAAGACGACTCAGGGCAAGGAATTGCGCGATCGTTTGTACCGTGACCTTAAAGAGCTGAAGAATGACGGAGAACTATCCAAACTTAGCGTTGAATGGTTCAAAGGTGACTACACTCAAGCTGCAAAGTCATGACGCTTATCAATCCACAATATATCTGGCAGGCGTTTCCGGAAATCATTAAAGGAATTCCTTTGACGCTGGAGATAACCGTTATTGCATTCATCATAGGATCGCTTATCGGGTTCGCCTGCGCTTTAGTAAGATTACAGAATCTACCTATTGCTAAGCAAGTCGTCACAATTTATCTGTCGATTATTCGTGGAACTCCATTGTTGGTTCAGATTTTTCTGGCTTACTATGGTCTACCGATCTTTATTGAAGGTATTAACGAGCGATTTGGAACGACGTATGATATTTCCATGATTCCTGCCCTCCTGTTCTGTTTTGTATCGTTCTCGTTGAACATGGGGGCGTTCATGACCGAAATCTTCAGATCGGCGATACTATCCGTTGATCCGGGACAAATGGAAGCTGCACGCACTATGGGGATGAATGATGCCTAAGCTATGAGACGCATTATTCTTCCGCAAGCCATGAAAGCCGCTTTACCGAATGTGGTCAATCAGTTCATGATCTTGTTGAAGAATACTTCTCTCGCGTTCACCGCTGCGGTCCCGGAGATTCTGGGACAGGCTAAGATCTTCGGCGGACGTACGTCTATGTTCTTTGAAGCCTATATTGCGGCAGCGATCGTGTATTGGGTGCTTTGCACCGTAGCTGAGCTGGTGTGCCACCGCTTTGAAATATTGGTGAGACGTGACGAGAAAAGAATTGCGGCCTTATGATCGAAATCAAGGATTTGAGGAAAAGCTATGGCGAAAGAGTCGTTCTTGACGGACTTGACTTAACTGTTCAGGATGGCAGTACTGTAGCATTGATCGGATCGAGTGGTTCTGGTAAATCAACATTACTGAGAATCCTGAATTTATTGGAGCGCCCGGACTCCGGAACGGTAAGTATAGAGGGCACGTCTTTTTCTTCGGATCGGATTGGCAAAGACACCATCAAACAGATCCGCGAGAAAAGTACAATGGTATTCCAGCGTTTCAATCTGTTTGCCAATAAAACTGCCATACAAAATGTCGCCGAGGCTCTTATCATCGTTCATGGCATGGCGAAAGACAAGGCTTTAGAGAAAGCCCGTGAACAGCTGAACAATGCGGGAATGCTGAAATGGGCCGACAATTATCCTTCTCAGTTATCTGGAGGACAACAGCAACGTGTTGCCATTGCACGCGCATTGGCTGTTGGCCCAGAAGTTATTTTGTTCGATGAGCCTACATCCGCGTTGGATCCAGAACTTGTTGGAGAAGTGCTGAATATCATTCAGCAGCTGACCGGGACTGGAAGGACGATACTCATCGTTACGCATGAGATGGCATTCGCGAGAGATGTGGCGGATGAGATCGTATTCCTCGATAAAGGGCTGATCATCGAAAAGGGCAATCCAAAAGAGTTTTTTGACCATCCACAGACGGAACGAGCCAGACAGTTCCTTAGCTGATTCCAATACGAGTTCAAGGGCTTATCGAAAAAAAAGAGTAAAGAAGCTGACGCTATAAGACTACAAGCGATCTGTTCCCTTACTGTGAACGATAATCGGGAACCGATATACGTGTTGCTCCACGGTGGTGGAGATTCCGTTGACGAAATGACACGATTTATCGAACAACTTCAGCCGCAGTGCGAGTATGTTGCGTTTCAGGCACCTCATGGACGCACTTTCATCCCCGGATATTTGTGGTGGTCCACCGATTCGGATTTCGATACGCGAAGGCAAGAATGTCATGACGCTGGTAAGTATATAACTGATTGGCTTTGCAGCACTGGTCTGAATTCGCGTGACCTCGTTGTCGTTGGATTCTCCCAAGGGGCGTATCTGGCGTTCCGGATGGTTGCTGATTTTCCTGAACTTTACAGACAAGCAATACTGCTCAATCCTCCGTTCCCTGACACCGTTTCTGACAATGCATTGCCTGATCCGGATCGGCATGCCCGGATACTGCTGGTGTATGGCGAACATGACCAGGTTATACCTGAGGATGAGCAAGCAAATGCGTCTGAAGTCCCAACCGCTATGTCAGTTTTCTTGGAGCGGCTAAAGATATTGAGTCATATATCACGGAATATGGATCGCCTCTTGTGATTACGGGCGATTTATCAAAACAGGCATTCACACGATACTCAGGTCATGAAATAACATTTCCGTATATCCAATATGATGGTTCGGTTACGCGACGGAATGCCGAGGAACTCTCAGAAAGTCCAATAGCGAAAAGTCGGATATTATTATCGCGATCGGTGCGGGTAGAGTATCGGACACAGCCAAGAATGTAGCTGCGATACTTCATCGTGATCTTATTATTATTCCGACACTTGCTGCCACCTGTGCTGCCTATTCAGCGGTATCTATCAACTCTGATGAACATCATGCCTATGAAGCATCAGTGTTGCACGAACGAACTTCGGATTTGGTATTAGTGGATCCATTGCTTATTGCAACGGGGCCACGTAAGTATTTACTCGGCGGGATCGGCGACACATTGGCTAAATATTACGAGTCAGCTCCCGTATTTGCAAGGCTCGGAGAATTACGATCATTGTCGAAACTCGCCCAGTCGGCTGCTGTGTTGATTCATGACACGTTGTTGAAAGAGAGCATTCCAGCGCTGAATGAATATGACAAAAACCTCGTTGGCAAGCATTTTCATGCGTTGGTGGATACCATCATTGCATTGGGAGGAAGCGTAAGTGCGTTTGGTGGTGTGCCGGCTCGAGCCTCTGGGGCTCACACCATTCATGATGGTCTGACCTTGATCCCCGAATCAAAGCTGACGACTCACGGCGCGAAAGTTGCGTATGGCGTTATTATCCAACTCATCACAGAAGGTAAGAATTTGGAGGTGAAGAGTCTTCTGCCTTTTTACCAATCCGTAGGACTTCCCCATACATTTCGTCAACTTGGAATTCCCTTCAATGACAATACGATACGAATCGTCTCCGATTTTGCCGTTGGACAGAAGTCGCGCTATCGTCTCGCGGTTCCTGATATTACTTCGAGTCAGATTGCCGACGCTATTGTGACGGCGGAAAGACTGTATTGATCACTCGCGTGTATGTCGTTTGTCGTGTGAAATAAATGTGCCATGAGTGTATGATGCGGTCTTCTTTGAGAAAAGCATCGAATGGTTTTCTCATGCATCATGTCATATTACGTTCATAGCGTTACCACCGCAGCTGAGATCCCGGCATACGTGTCGGCCCAGCAGCCCATCATAATGGACAACCCGCCATCCCCGATGGTATGCTGGGCCCCATCGGAGCAGAGCAGCAGATGGCGGTACATCCCCGCTGACCGCATGCATCGCGTTCTGCAAGCGGCATGATGCATATGCTGCCGCATTCGACTGTTACGCGTACATCGGCGTCCGATACCTCCAAGAAGCGTGTCGGCGTCGCGATGTCGTCTGACCTTGGCCGTGAATAGGGTCAGAGTGCTACGCCGTCGGTCGATGCCATATACGTCATCATGCTGCTGATTATTCCGTGGACACCGCATCCCATAGAACCCAGAAAACATTGCTCGGCATATGCCGTGCCATGGCATGCCGGTGTTCGCGATTGCCGTAACGCCGTTCGGCTGTATGCTGCTGCGTGCCGTGCCAACGCGCGCATGCACCGGCGCAAGTACAAGCACACACTGCCGTGTATGACTCGACTGTACCGCTACAGATCTCATCGCTCGCATAAGAGTATGGAACGGTGCCTTCGTCATACGGATGCGTCACGGGATCGCACGTACCGATACTGCGGGGAGACAAGGAGATACCATGAATGACGGCGAAGTCATCCCTTCTCATTTCGGGATCACGCGAGGAGGCGCCAAGGGCGGTTCCGCCATTCCCGTGCAGTCCGGGCAGTGCCGTTCCCCTGCGGCCCGACGGGTCCAGCAGATCGATCCGGATACCGGCAAGGTGCTGCGTGTCTTCGGCAGCACCGAGCATGCTGCCCGCGCGTTGGGCGGGAAGAACGCTTCAAATATCAGGAATGCGATCCTGCGAGGCGGCACCTCGTACGGATACCGCTGGCGTTATCTCAGCGGCAGCGGCGTGGCTCCGGCTACGATGCCGGATTCATCGCGACCGATCGAGCAGATCGACCCCGACAGCGGACGTGTCATCCGTACGTTTACGGGCGTCTGCCGTGCCGCTCGGGCGTTTGGACTGCATTCCGGCGCCGATCTGTATCGCGCCGCGCATACGGGATTGACATGCTGCGGATTCCTGTGGAGGTATGCGGACTGCAGGGGATATCCAGTGGAGCGGATTGATCCGAATACAGGGGATCCGGATGCGGTGTTTTTCAGCGTCGCAGGCGCTGCAGGTGACGAGCGTGGCTCGGTTTGCCGTGCTCTTGTTGATGGCAGCGTGGCTGGAGGATATCGCTGGAGGCTGTTGGACGAGCCGGCGATTGCGCGCGAAGATGGTCCCGGCCCGTCGTCGAACGCATACTGCGCCGTCGGCGGCATCTTCAAAATCGTGGATCGGAACGGCATCGTATACGGATACGATATGCGCGACGGACCTCATTCGCGATCGTTCACATCGGTGACCAAGGGTAAGGGGCACGAGCTTTCGCCTAAGCTCATGGACGCCCTTACCCTATGGGTTGAAACCGGTGATACGAGGCTCCTGTGCCATTTCCTCCGATGATACGCATGGATGATATGGGAAGGGCCTTGATCCCCTGACTCTCTGTGGGACCGGCTCCGAAAGGATCCGGTCCCACATCTTGCTGAATCATTGCGGCATCGAGTCGTGGTCTCACTGTCCTGTGTAGCAGAGTGGCCGCATGTCGAATATGCGATGCTTGCCATATGGACATTCATCGGTGTCGCCGAGTCTGTGCAACACCCGATTTCCACTATCTTGGGAACGATGACATACGTGTGCTATCGCTCTTTTCCATATCCTGCCCGGAGGGCTTGAATGGTGATGAAATGATGTATTTGCCCATGATATGGGGGACTGAGGAGCGCGTAGGATGCGGCGATTCGCCATGCGGATTTACCTGCTTTTTGGAAACGTTTTCATGGTCGAAAAGCGTTGCGAACTGTACTAGGGTGACGTTCGTAACGATGGACCGATTGAATGCGAGTATGCCGGTCCACAGTGCTATGACACCCGAATCGGGGGGAGGTCGCCTTATGAATCTCAGTATGATCCGTATTCCCATATCCGCTATGGCGGTGATACCGGCAGGGGACGCGCTGGCGGGGGCAAGCGCGGCGACTGCCGTTCCAATCAGGGGTTCCGCTGGGATGCCACCTGTCTGCGCTGCTCACACGGCCGAGCGGCGCAGCGATTCCACGCTATGCACATGCCGGTCACGATTCGTCGCAACGATGACGAGGATGCTGATATGGCTTGGTTCGTGTTGTCATCGCTGTTATGGGGTGGGCGACGCCCGGGACGGACCATGCCCAACCGTGATCCGGCATCCGCGAATCCGATGGTGATTGGTGATTGGTATCCGTCGGCCAAGGGATGGTCCTGGTCCCGTCGTCATATGACTGATTTCGTGTACTGGAGCGTCAAAAGTCCGCCTGATTTTGTAGATCATAGTTCAAAAAGTCCGCCTGATTTTGGGTGGTGCCCGTTGAAGTGAAGGCGGGGCTCCTCGACAAGTCTGGGATGCCGTACACACTGCGACACTCGCTGCCGGCTCTCTTGATGTCTTGCCCGCGACCCGGTAGAGTGGCCGCACCTCGCTTGGAAAGGAGGCTGATGATGGCGGATAGGAGAGTTGCCGATTCATTGTGCTTCCGAAAAGCAGCATCCGGATCTCGGTCATTCCACAAGTGCACTACCATTTCGGAGCAACCCCGATGTTTTGTCGATGAGGAAGTCGGCGTTGCGGCTAATGGACTTCCAGTTGGTTTACGCCATGATTTTCGGCAGTATGTCACCGCAGTGGCATGCGCGGCGGCTCGCGGAGAGCTGGATTCCGGTGAGGATATTATGTCACCGGTCGCTACTCAGCCGGATGTATGGGAATTGCGTTATCCGTATGAGGCGCCGTTGTCTGGCAACAAAGGATCTCTTCGGCAGTACAGGATGTACTATGCGGAGGATGAGGTGAGGGGTTGCATTGTTATTCCATCTCAAAGAGACCGAGAATCTTTCGGCTGCCGTGCAGCGTGATCGGCAGAACGCTCGGATGGGCGAAGCGCAGGAGCGTTTTACGCTATATCGGTATAGCAACTGGGGTCATCGCAGTGTGAAGTGCCGGTATTGTTTTCATGAGAAAGGAGGCGCGCTCAATGGTGGATCAGCGTGAGATCGAAGATCGTTTTGCCTCTGTCGATTTTGACGAAGTGGCTTTTGAGTTACATGATGATTTTCTCCGGATGAAGCACGCTTTGGTGTCGAGGCGTAAAGAATCGGGTCTTACTCAGGAACAGGTGTCGCGTTTCTTAGGGACGACGAAGGCGCGGATTAATGCATTCGAACAGTATTACTATGATCCTAAGGCTTCGGAGATACGTGCATATGCACTTGCCGTGATGATGAGGCTGCATACGGATTGCCAGGTTTTTGTACCCGAAAGTGCTCAATGGGCTTTCTATATGGATGATCCCGACACAACGGTTGCATCGCAGGCGTCTGTGGGGAAGTCCATGGCTGAGGACTATACGATGTCGGTTACGGTACACGATTAGTGCCACATTACGCCAAGGAGCGATCATGGACGAGAACGTGGTCAGTGTCAGGCTTGTAGCCTCGCGCGCGGAGATCAATGATTATTCCGTTTCAGACTTGTCAGATGCTCATATTCGGGTTGGAGTGACGGTAAGAACCAAAACTCCAGATGCCGTTGGCGAGAGTGAGCTGCCAAGTTGCTTGGTGGAGATGGCAATAGAAGCGTTTGCTGGTACGTCGGATTCCTCTGAGGAGCCTAGCTGGGATGATTATCCCATTGCGGCTGTGACGTGCTCGTATCTGGTACACATGCATGCAAAAAAGTCATATAAGCAGCTGGTCTCGTACCTGTGGCTGGCGTTGCGCGCATCCGTCATCGCGCAAGCGGGGACGATCGAATTCCCGGTCGCGAAGATTCCATTGGTTCCGCCTCCGGGGATCAGCCGGTTGGACGAGTCCGAGCCGGCTCGCGATCCGGACCAAAGGTAAAGGAATTCGGTATTCTTCCGGGGTCTTTTGGGTTATCCCGTGGGCATGAGTAGACTGGCTTGCGGTAGGAGAAATACTCGCTGAAAGGTGCATGCCAGCTCATGGTAACGGGTGACCAGCCGGGAAAGAATACGACGCCAACGGTTCCGTCGTCGCATGACAGTGTCGCGGATCAGCCCACGATGGTGCAGTCTCCGGTATCCGGGGTCGCCCAGCAAAGCGATTCGCGATTCACTGACGATCAGCCCACCACGGCGATGAACGGTGTTCCGCTGCCTCCCGGCAAGCCGGTGAACGCGGAGATCCCGGCTGCCAATCACGATATCGTCGATACGTTCTGGGATATTCCTCCGATCACGTTCCCTACGGAAATGTATGATGCCGGCGAGAACGCCGGCGCGCCTTCCGGTCCTCGCCATTCGGCAAGCAATGTCGCGGCTCAGGCCGCCACCCAGACCATCGACATGGCGTTCCCCGCATTGCAGGACCGCAAGACGCAGTCTCTGGGATCGGCGCCGGCTGGATCTGCGCCGGTGTCGGGGCCGGATCCGGTCGTCGCCCAGTCCGAGACCGAGGTCATGCCGACCTACGAGGGGCAGCCGCTGTTCCCGACGGTTCCCGCGACCGCGACGGCGACGAAGGCCAAGGACGCCGATCCATTCGATATCGATTTCAGCGCGATCGAGCAAAGCTCCGTGCCGGTGGACGATCCCGGCGCCCCCGATCCGGTGTCCACGACCCGTTCCGTGGAGCGTGGCTGGATCCCCAAGACCGTTGTCGTCACGTTGGCGGTGATTCTCGCCATTGCGGTGTTCGTGGCATGCGGCATGTTCGTGTGGCGCATCAGGTCGAACCGCGAGGATCAGCAGCTGTACAGCAGCGCGCTGTCCTCCTGCAACAAGGCCTACACGCAGTACACCGACGCGAAAAAGGCGCTGGACAAGGCTTTGAGCGATTCCAAGACCGCACAGTCCGTGACCTCCGATCAGGTAGCCGATGCCGCCACGGTCAATACCCTCAAACAGGCGATCTCCGACGCGAACGCGCTGCAGGCTCCCGCCGAGTGCAAGGAATCACTGGCCGCAGCACAGCTGACCACCAATGCCAAGGCCGCCAAGGAGGCTGCCAAGACGGCGAAGAGCGCCACCTCGACCATCACATCGGCCGTCAAGTCCGTCAATGACAGCAAGTCCGCCAAGACCGAGGCCGCATCCAAGCAGTCGCTGCAGGACAAGGTGACTGAGGCGCAGACCACGCTTGACAACAGCTTGGGCATGGTCGCCGACGAGACGACCCGCGACGCGCTGCAGACCGCGATCGACAGCGCGAACACGCTGCTGCAGCAGAATGATCCGGACCAGAAGTCGCTGCAGACCGCCGTCACGACATTGCAGACCGCGATCGACAACGTCAATGCGTCGATCGCCGAACTGACCGCGCAGCAGCAGGCTGCGACCCAGCAGCAACAGACCACGGTGACGCCGACGCCTGCTCCGACGTATACCGATACGAATATTGTTCCGGGTAATGGCGGTAACGAAAATCCTCCAGTAGATAATTCACAAAATCAGAGTGGGACCAACCTGGATCAATCCGGCAACCAGGACGGTTCTCAACTTGGTAATAATACTGGCAACCAAGGGAATTCTGACGACAACGGTAACGGTAATAGCCAGCCAAATAATGGCGGCAATGGTAGTAATGGTAGTGGTACTGGAACTGGTGACGTTGGGGGCAGCTCTGACGCTGGAACTGGGATCAATGCGGGTGCTGGTTCTGGAGCAGGTACCAATAAAACTGAATAGCCGATAGCTGGTAGTTGCTGCATCTTCAGTGGGGCCTCCCGCTGAATGGACCTATCCAACGCCGGGGCGTTATACCTCTAGGATGGTCATAAACCAAAACTCACAGTGGTCAGCTGCGTCGACAGCTCCCGGCACATATGCAACGCGCACTTCGTGCACTGCTACGGGCGGTCCACTGGACCGCCTGTCCAGTGGAGGCATGACCGGTCAACCAGCCAGTATTGATATGCATAACAATGTAAGGAAGTAACCTATGCCGTCACACGCACGTACGATCACCAGGAAAACCCATCGCGTCCGCAACACGCTGCTCGTCGTGCTGCTGTTGCTGGTCGTGTGCGCCGCTGCGGCCGGTTTCTGCGGATTCAAGCTCTACAAGTCGGCGATGAGCGCCAAGACGCACCTCAACAACGTCATCAACTCGGCCAAGGTCATCAAGGACGGCTCCACCGACGATATGATCAAGGCGCTGTCCGATGTGAGCTACATCCAGAGCGAGGCCGCCGCCGCCAAGCAGGATGTCAGCGGCGGTCTGTGGACGCTGGCGGAGAAGGTGCCGGTGGTCGGCAGCGACGTGAAGACGGCACGGGTCGCCATCGACACCATCGACGACTTTGCGCAGACCACGCTGCCCCAGCTGGGCAAGGTCGTCACCACGCTGACCAGCGCCAGCCTCTCCAGCGGCGACGGCCAGCTCAATATGGAGCCGATCATCTCCGCGGCGCAGCAGCTCACCACGGTCAACCAGTCCGTGCAGTCGCAGGCAAAGACCATCCAGGATCTTCCCGATGCCAAGATCGGCTTGGTGAACAATGCGCTGCAGAGCGGCAAATCGCAGATGGCCGCCTTGGCGCAGATGACCGAGAATCTGACCGGCATGCTCAACATGCTGCCCAACTTCCTTGGCGCGAACGGCGCCCGCAACTACGTGCTGCTGGCCCAGACGAATTCCGAGATCCGCGCCACCGACGGTCTGGTCGGCTCGGCCGGCTCCTTCAGCGCGGACAACGGCAAGATCACGGTGGGGGAGTTCCATGCCGATGCCGAGTTCCCCTCGAACGTCGCGCTGGACGACGTCAATGAGGAAGGCGACGGCACACTCTACAGCGGCATGTACTTCGGCCAATTCGTCCACAACATCTCATCCACGCCGGATTTCCCTCGCGTCGCAAGCATGGCGCAGAAGTTCTGGCAGGCGGCGCCGTTCGGCGGTTCGTCCGATGGCGTCATGTCGCTTGACCCGGTCGCCCTGCAGGCGATGATCGGCGCCACCGGCGACGTGACCCTGTCCGACGGCCGTGTGCTCAACGGCTCGAACACCGCCGAGTTCCTGCTCAACGGTGCGTACAAGGAGCTGACGCCGGCGGCTCAGGACCAGTACTTCAGCGAGACCGCGGCGCAGGCCGTCGACCACCTGTTCAGCGACATGAACACGCAGAAGCTCATGACCGTCGCCAAGACGATGCTCAAGATGGCCGAACAGCGTCATCTGTACTTCTGGTCGTTCCACGAGGAGGACCAGGCCGTGCTGCGCACCGCCGGCGTGACCGGCGAGATCGCCAACGACGCGCAGAACCCGGTGGCCGGCGTCTATCTCAACGAGATGCAGGCTTCGAAGATGGACTGGTACATCCAGCGCAAGTCGACGGTGAAGAAGACCGGCGACAACACCTACCACATCACGTATTCGTTCACCAACACCCTGCCGGCGTCCGAGGCTGGCTCGCTGCCGGAATACATCACGGCGAATGCCAAGGGCGGTGTGGCGCTCAATCGCGTGATTCTCTACACGCCGGCCGGCGGTGAGATCAGCAATGTGTCGGCGTCGAACGGCAGCTCGTTCGCGCAGGTGCAGGCCAAGGACCATATGACGTACATGGACGATCTCTCCCTGGCTCCGGAGACCACGGTGACCGTCGAATACGACGTGACCACGGCGGCCGGTTCCGCCAACCTCAAGCTGGACCAGACGCCGACCATTGGCGATCCCGCGATTACGTACGAATACTGATCGGTAGAGACCGAATCCTCAGAAAGCGCGGTATCTGCTTCTTGTGAAGCGGGTACCGCGCTTTCTTCATGTCCGTTCTCTCTTTAGTTCTCCCCGGGAGGGGACTAGGACGGTATCGAGGGTATGCCGATCACCCGCCAAGCACCATCCGCATAGCGTGTCAGCGGTGTCTGCGCGTACTATCGGAAAGCATATGACGGGTGGCGTTTCGAGCTGGCAGTAAGGTACCTTGGAGGAGTGGGCGTCGCTGGTCGGCATTTTCTCGCCGGACGGCGAGGATTTCGATGTCAATGTCACCACGCAGTTCCTGCTGAACAACTACGATGCCTTCCATGACAACGGCACGTCGTCGATCACCAAGGGGCGTGCGCTGCAGCGGTATGACGATGTCATCCATGACGAATACCGCGACGGCAACGATTATCTACGCGTACTCATCGATCGGGCGCGTATATTTGCACAGATCGCGCAGTTCCCGGGAAAGAGCGTCGAGACCACTCCGTTCGATGATCAATTCGACGCACTCAAGCGGTTGGAATCGTCCCAGGCATATCCGCTGCTGCTGTCCCTGTTCGTCGGGCGGCGGGAACTGGAGCTTGACGACGATCAGCTGCACACGCTGCTGCAGGCTCTGATCTGCTTCTATGTGCGCCGCAACATCACGCTGGTGCCGAAGTCCTCGAATATCCGCGCGAAGATGCTGGGCATGACCCGTACGATCAAGAATGATGATCTGAAGGGCGCAGCCATTGTCTCCGCCATTCTCGCGATGCTGAAGAGCATCAGCTCCACGGATGACGTGTTCCTCAACGCGTTGAACAGCGAAGGTGTGTACGACAAGAACGCGAAGACGACCCGTTACATACTCATCGCTTTGGAACGCAATATGGATGGTCCGCAGCTGTTCGACAAAGGGCATCCGGACAATCTGGATGAGATCAATCCGAAGAACAAGCAGCCGTTCTGGTCGATCGAGCATATTCTGCCCGAAGGTGATCTGACCGACTACTGGAAGCACGAGATCTCGCCGGAAGATCCGGAACAGGCCGCTGTGTTGCGGGATCAGTATACGCATATGCTCGGCAACCTGACGTTGACTCCATACAACTCGGATCTGAGCCAGCGGCCGTTCGTCAATGATGAGAAGCCCTACACCGGACAGCTGTCCTACCGCGAGTCGAAGCGTGATTTCGCCGACGAGGGCCACTTTGTGGGTTTGCGCCAATCGTCCCGACTGAACGCCAGCATTCCCGATGTCGAAGAGGGCGAGACGATCATGAACAAGACCTCGTGGACCATCGACGACATCGTGCGCCGCACGCAGTACCTCAGCGGTAAGGTACTGGAATACTTCGCGTTCCCGGAGTGACAGGCCTGCAGAGCTGAAACGGGAATCGGCCCGTTTCTTAGGCAGATTATTCACTTCGTAGGCAGGTCTCCTGAATGACCATCGTTCGCGAGGGCTGAAATACTGGTCTCCGCGGATAGGGTTTCGGGGATGACCTGCCTACGAAGTGAATAATCTGCCTAAGAAACCTTTATGCGAGCACAGAACGGTGTGGTTCTTTCTCCTCAACCGACTGAGGAGAAAGAACCCCGCCGGATCACGACGACAGCAGGGTCG
>SKEZ01000885.1_pt1 | contig 19471 bp, 18 predicted proteins | sample 4843881 | NCBI WGS metagenome assembly SKEZ01 (sample SAMN11008796, study PRJNA524170) | human gut metagenome | isolation source: fecal sample from pouch patient p1, p46 | place: Israel: Tel-Aviv | reverse complement strand
GGTCAACCAGATTTTGATGGCTGAGATTAAGCAACGATAAGTGATACTGACTATCTAGCAATTCAGTTCGGATAATAGCCTCGACATGTAGACAATGTTCTTTGTTGTTTACATGCCGAGGTTATTGCGCAAATTGCTAGTCTTGCTATTGTGGTAGCAGATGGGAAGTACCGAGAAAAATAGGCTCAAAAATTGCTCATGATTGAAGCTTTTGAGCAAGACATTGACGATTCACGATTATGACAAAGACTGTTTTCGCCAGCAACGGGCCAGCAGTCCAGTATTGTTAAAACGTTTAAGGAGCATTGACCGATGAGAAAACGGGCGCGTTTGATATACAACCCTACATCCGGCAACGAAGGTTTAAAGCGCTTCGTCCCCGACATTTTGGATATCATGGAACAGGCAGGATATGAAAGTTCAACCTTTCAAACAACCCCGAAGCCTTTTTCTGCACGTGAAGAAGCAAAGCGTGCCACTGAAGCGGGTTTCGACTTAATTGTCGCTGCTGGTGGCGATGGTACGATTAATGAAGTGGTTAATGGGATCGCACCAGCTAAAAAACGCCCCAAAATGGCGATTATTCCAGCAGGGACGACCAATGACTACGCGCGTGCTTTGCGGATTTCGCGGGATGATCCGGTTGAGGCGGCCCAAGTGATTCTCAAAGGCCAAACCCTTGCGATGGATATTGGCCAAGCCAATCATCATTATTTTATGAACATCGCGGCTGGTGGTTTGTTGAGCGAACTCACTTATTCTGTGCCATCTGAAGTTAAATCTATTTTTGGCTATTTTGCCTATGTGATTAAAGGCGCCGAGATGTTACCAGCGGTGCGGACGGTGCCGATGAAGCTGGAATATGATGGCGGGGTTTATGATGGACCCGCCAGCATGTTTTTCCTCGGCCTTACCAATTCTGTGGGTGGTTTTGAGCAAATCGTGCCGGATGCCGCACTTGGTGATGGCAAGTTCTCCTTAATTATTGTTAAAACAGCGAACATGGCGAATTTGCTGAAGCTAATGGCGCTTGTCTTCAACGGTGGTCGCCACGTGGATGATCCCAATATTATCTATACAAAAACTAAAAAGTTGCGGGTGAAGGCCGGCGGAGACGATCCGTTGAAAATTAACCTTGATGGTGAATACGGCGGCGATGCGCCGATGACGTTTATTAATTTGAAGCAACATATTGCCATGTATGCTAATCTAGACGAGATCCCGACCAAGAATCTTGGTACGGACGCGCAGAAGCAGAAGGACTACATGGCCGAAGTCGAATCCATTTCTCATCAAGATATTGATGGTGATGGACAGATCGGCTCACAAGACGAAAAGGATGACTAATTTGGCCCAACCAGCTGTAACCAAGAACCAAGATCTGGAAGTTACCATTCAAGATCTCACTTATGAAGGGATGGGCGTTGCCAAAGTCGACGGCTTTCCGCTTTTTATTGAAGATGCCCTGCCTGGCGAAAAAATGCAGGTGCATGTCCTCAAAACGCAGAAGCAATATGGCTTTGCCAAAGTTGTCAAACGATTGAGCGACTCACCGGATCGTGTTCCCGGTGCAGATAGCACTTATATCCGCACGGGGATTGCGCCACTGGCGATCTTGGCATATCCGGCACAATTGCAATTTAAGCAGAAACAAATTCAAGAACTTTATAAAAAAGCGCATCTTGATATTGCGGTGCTGCCGACCATCGGGATGACGAATCCTTTAGGCTATCGCAACAAGGCGCAAGTACCGGTTCGTACCGTGAATGGCGAACTGCAAACTGGCTTTTATAAAAAACACAGCCACGACCTCGTACCAATTGAGGACTTTCTGATTCAAGATCCGAAAATTGACAAAGCCATTGTGGTGGTGCGTGATCTTTTACGAAAATACCATGTGCCAGCTTATGATGAACGCGCTAATAAAGGCGTTATTCGTAACATCATGGTGCGCCGGGGCCATTATACGAAGCAGATGATGATTGTCTTGGTGTCACAAACTTGGCAAGTGCCGCATCTCAAAGATATTGTCGAAGAGATCACCTTAGCATTACCAGAAGTAACGAGTGTGGTTGTGAACTTGAATGACAAACGAACCAACGTCATTCTAGGCCGCAAGTCACGAACCATTTACGGCGAGGACTATTTGCTGGATAAGTTGCTAGGCAGTGAATTCCAGATCTCGCCAGTCAGTTTTTATCAGGTTAATCCGGTTCAGACTGAGGTGCTTTACAAAAAGGCCATTGAGGCTGCTGGTCTGACTGGTAAGGAAAATGTGATCGATGCTTATTCAGGTATCGGGACGATTTCCTTGACGATGGCACGTCATGCCAAACATGTTTACGGCGTCGAAGTGGTTGAACCTGCTGTGCGCGATGCACGGGCAAATGCGGTGCGCAATCACATCGATAATGTCACCTTTGAAGTCGGCAAGGCGGAGGAGGTCATCCAACGCTGGAAAGACAACGAACTGCCAGTGGATGTGCTCATGGTCGATCCGCCGCGCAAAGGACTGGATAAAAGTTTCATCGACGCTGTCGGTTATATGAAGCCGCCAAAGATCGTCTATGTGTCCTGCAACCCCGCGACTTTGGCGCGGGATTTGCAGCTGCTAGCCGCCTTTGGCTACACAGCAAAGGAAACCCAGCCAGTGGACATGTTCCCGCAGACGCAGCATATTGAGAGTATTACGGCTTTGGCGTTGGCGAAGTAAGGCTGCACAACTATCATGGCGCAACTCAAAGAGGCACCCGCACATCAATTGATTGCTGCGGGTGCCTCTTTTTGACTGTAGCAGGTATGAATATCTGTTGATTCAGTATCAGTTCTATTTCAGTTGAGATTTCGCCTTAGTCCGAGCTGGCTCCGCGGCGATTGGGCTGGAACGTGGTGGGCACAGCTTTGAACCCGCAAAGTGCGCGGTTTCAAAGTCTGGCCTTGTTCTAAAACGGGAAGCCCACCCGTTTAAGAACAATGTCACCACTGAGCCCATCGCCGCTCCGCCAGCTCTCTCTTTCTATTCAAATGGCAGTAAAACGCATTGCCACCGGTCTCCGTTGTGGCTGTAGGCAATAAATCAAAGGCTACAATTCAAGCATCCTCCTCCACCCTGCCTATCAGTTCTGCTACACTAGAGAAAACAAGTTGGAGGCAGCAACGATTATGGAGACGAAATATGGGCGGCACTCTTTTTTTGATGGTGGCTTGTTGGCTTATGTCGGCTGGACGATTCTTGGCACTTTGATCACGATTTTTACACTAGGCATTTGTTATCCATGGGCTTTGACCATGCTATATGGTTGGAAAATCAATCATACCGTGATTGAGGGTCATCGGATGCACTTTTTTGGGTCGGCCGTGAGCTTGTTCGGCAATTGGATTAAATGGTTGTTGCTGACAATTATCACGTTGGGGATCTATGGCTTCTGGGTTTTTATTAAATTAGAAGACTGGAAAGCTAAGAACACGCGGTTTGTTAGCTGACGCATCGTGATTGCATTGGAGAAGGCATGTTATGAAAAAGTTTTGGTTGGGTTTTGGTCTTTTATTGCTCATTTTAGCAGCTGGCTGCGGGGTACAACATAAAGTGGCTAAATCGAGCAGTTCAGCGGCTTCGCTTCGCAGCCGCAAGTCGCCTAGTTCGCGATCCTCAGCTGCGATTAAGCAGACAAGCATGCTCGCCCGGCTGAAGGCAAAATCACAAACGACGCTCGTGTATGCACCGTTTGGCGACAGCCTCTCTGTTGGTTTGTTTGCGGATAGTAAAACAAGCCGGTTTACCACCCTTTTTGCTGACCAATTACACCGTTTGACTGACAAGACGGTGACAGAGGAAGGGATTGCAGAGGTGGGAAAAACCGCGACTAATCTTGGTGTCCCTGCTCTGCCAGCGTTGATTGCCCAGCATCCTGATTTGATTACCATCGAGTTTGGGACGAATGATGCGGTTGGCGGCGCCACACCAACGGCGCTGGCTGATTACCGCCAGGCGTTGACAACCATCGTGGCAACCTTGCAGAAGCAAACAACAGCTGAGTTGATCCTTATGACGACCTGGTCGCCAAACCATGGTCCTTATGCCGCCGCCGATTTGCAATTTGATGCTGTGGTCAAACAAATCGGTCAAACTTATCACGTTCCAGTTGCCGATCTGGCGACCATCTGGCAAAACCATGATGACATCACAGGCCCTGCCGGTACAGCCATCACCGACTTCGCTGGTAACGGTCCGCGCGATACTTTTCACCCTAACCAGCGCGGTCATGATCAGATTGCTGCCTTGCTCAAGAAAACTTTGGAGGAATAACTTATGCAAGATGTTTTAAAATTTTGTCCCAACTGCGGTCAACCAATTAAACCAACAGACGACTTTTGTCCTAACTGCGGGTTTGATTTGCGGAAAGCCCGACTTGAAGCCCAATCAACCCAAGAACCAGCATCAACGTCCCCTGCCGAGGCACCAAAAGCAACTCAGTCTGCGACAGTTGCTGCTTCAACCCAGCCAGCGCAGCAACAAGTACATAAACGCCGGCGCTGGCCATGGATCGTTGTTGGTGCGGTTGTCGTTCTTTTAGGTGCGGCCTATCTCGGCGGATCAATGTACTATGGTCAAAATCGACAAGTCGCTGAGTTGGCTGATGAAATGACTAGTGGAGATGCCGATGATATGGCTGAAGTTGCCATTGCAAACGATGGCACACCATTGACTGAAAGTGATCTTAAGCCGCTCGCCCGTTTGACTAAGAATCGGCTTTATCGCAGCACCTTGCGAACCATGATCATGGACAAGCAAACCAATGGCATGGTTCAGGTCGTCAAACAAGGCAGTTACCTGCTGCTTTTCCCGAAATACAAGGTTAAGCTTGGTACCGCCAACGTCACAGTCAAAACCAACCTTGACGCCGCTGCTTTCACCATGGATGGCAATCAAATTCAACCTGAAAATCGTTCTGGCAGTTACACCATTGCCAGTCAATTACCTGGTCTGTACGCCCTCAAGCTGAGCGGTACGCACGAAGGAAGTACGAAAGACTTCAATCGTGAAGTCATCGTCCCGCTTAAAGGGCAACCGGAAGCACTGACCTTGGATGCCGCAACCGCTGCCAAGACGGTTACACCAACGCATGACGCCACAAGCGGTTCTTCAACATCTGAATCTCATGATGACGACGATGATGATTATGATGACAATGGTGTGACCAAAACGAACCGCCAGTATCCTTCTGATGCTTCAAAGCGCAATGATAATCATTCAACGGATGGCGTCGTCGGTCGCTGGGAATCAGGCGACACTGCCACTTTCAACTTCAACAGTGACGGTACTTATACGGCGACCAGCAATGGCACGCCAACAAATGGTAAGTGGGAAGTTGTTTATCGCGATGGCAACATCTTGAATATCAAGTTCACCAAAGATGATGGCAGCAGTGTCGTCGAACCTTTCGCATTGGACGATGGTGATTTGATTGAAACTAATCTGAAGATTAAGTGGGATCGAGACTAATGCTTGACTGAGGTGAACACCCCTTTGTTCAGAAATAAGACTGGTGCGTGCCGCCTTATTTTCTCCCAATTCCGTCATCTAATGGTGTTATACTACATGCTGTCATGTGTTTTTAGTTGTTAGGAGGTCGTTGCTATGTTACATTCTGAAAAATGGCGGCCATTGATGGTCACCTTGATCGTGATCGCGGCAATTTTTGCAGCCTTCTTTGTCCTAGAGGCCTTCAGTGGCATGGGAATGGGCTTCTTCCACAGCAATATGATGTCCAACGTCTCTTCATGGGGAAGTCATATCGGCGGTTGCATGCGCTAACCGAAACAATTGCTTAACGTCGATTCAATCAAACCGTTGCGTTTTTTGACGCAGCGGTTTTTTCTCTGGGCTGAAATCACGTTATGCTTGCTTATACAAACGTATGTTCGTATAATAATTGCAGAGGTGATTTTGATGGCCTACGATTATTCCCACGAACCGCATCGAACGGTTTTCCTGATTGACAATAAATCCTTTTACGCTTCAGTTGAAAGCATTGAACGCGGGCTGAACCCTTTAAGAACCCTTCTCGTGGTCATGTCCGAACAAGAGAATACAAATGGCGGCCTCATCTTGGCAACTTCGCCAATGGCCAAAAAAATATATGGCCTTAAAAGTAACGTTAGCCGTCAACGGGACTTACCTGTGGATAAGCATCTGATCGTGGTGCCGCCACGCATGAATCTTTACATCAAAAAGAATCTGGCCATCAATGATATTTTTCGTGAGTTTGTTGCCAATGAAGACTTGTGGCCTTATTCCATTGATGAATCCATTCTCGATTTAACGCACACATGGCGACTCTTTGGCAAAACACCACGTGCAGTTGCGCAATTAATTCAACATACTATTCGGCATCGACTTGGTCTCTACACAACAGTCGGGATCGGTGACAATCCGCTTCAAGCCAAAATTGCGCTGGATGTTTATGCAAAACATGATCCTAATTTAATTGGTCAAATCTCCTATCAAACTGTACCAGATACCATTTGGCAGATCACCAATATGACAGACGTTTGGAGTATCGGTCAACGAACAGCAGCGCATCTCGCACGTATGGGCATTACGACAATGAAACAACTTGCTCACGCAAATCCGTATGCCTTAAAGCAAGAACTGGGCATCATTGGCACGCAGTTATTTGCGCTAGCATGGGGCATTGCCCGCACAAAAATCAGCGAACGCGTCATCACCCGCGAACCAAGCATTGGCAACTCACAGGTTCTGCCGCGCGATTATAGCAATCAAGTTGAAATCGAAATCGTTATTAAAGAAATCGGCGAACAGGTTGCCGCACGGTTGCGGCATCATCACAAACGAGCTGGTGAAATTTCCCTAGGTATCGGCTTTTCCTATGCTGAAAGTGAAAAAGACGGGCGTGGCGGGTTTCACCAAACTAAACGAATTTTACCGACGAATCGGGACGGCGATCTTGTTGCCACACTGCAACTGATTTTTCGGCAAAACTGGCATGGTGAGGTCATTCGTAACGTTGCCGTTTATACCGGCCGCTTAGCCCCAGATACCGGCGAACAACTCAATTTCTTTGAGCCGGTTGATCAACAAATTAAAGCAACCAATTTAGAACGCACGCTAGATACTATTCGCGATCGTTTTGGCTTTAAGGGCTTGATCTACGCTAAAAGTGCGATGCATGGCGGAACGGCGATTCAACGGGCATCACTAGTAGGAGGACATAATGGCGGCAATAGCTATGACTAAAGATTTGAAGCTAATGATGGCGCGATTAACCCCCCTTTTCAAACGACGCCGTCAAACACGTTACTGGCTATCACTGGTCAATCAAACCTATACACCGGCATACAATTTTTTCATGAACGTTCAACCTAAGGATCAGCGCCAACGTTCCATTCCCTTACACAGCCTGATCAACTATGACCTGGCAGACTTAGAAACCTTCATTGGCCTGCTTCGTCAGCACACGCAACTCACGATTGAATATGTCGGCTTTGAAGAGATGCGCTGGCCTGAATCAAATCGGGTGATTCAATGGCGGCCGCGGCGTGATGAATAAACGCGTCAATTTCAAAAAGTGGCCAAGAAAAAAGAGCGCTGGCACAGCACTCTTGCGGATGGTATTTTAAATTCATTTTGTTAATACGCAATTGAGTAGGAATGCCGCTCATCAACCACAAAGGACTCCGCCATTTCAGGGCCGTGCTGAGCAAGAATCTGATCAGCAAGATACGCCTGCAAGTCTTCGTGGAAGTAAGTCTCAAACCCAAACCCCCAGGCTGATAAAAGATGCCGCCCGCGCCGTCGACCCGCACGGAAATTTTCATAAATCGCGTGGTAAATCGTCCGTCCCGTCAACTTGACCGTCACCGGCAATACCACCCGTTCACCATGATGTTGAAAACGAACATTCACTGTTCGGAAAGTCATAAAGCGAATCACCAGCAATAAGCATGGAATCATGATACTGAGACCCACCAAGGCCACAAAAATGATACCGAGTACCAACCCAACAGCGCTAATTGCCATGGCACCAGAAACGACCACGCTCAACCCAATGACAAACAAAATCAACAGTAGCGCGGGAAATAAAATCACACCGGTCACTAAGACCCAGAGTAATAGTTTAAATGCTATTTTCATACAGCCTCCAAATAATCATGGCGCTCATTCAACAGAAACCAGATGCACATCACTGACACCGCGAATGTTGCCAAGTTTGGTTACAAGATCATCTAACGTTCCCTGCAGTGCCGAAATATCAAATGACATCACAACACTAGCCCAATTATGGATCGGAATATTTTGGTTGATGGTCACGATACTAGCTTGCGCTTGCGACATGGTTGTCAGAACTTCTGATAAAATGCCGCGATCGTGATGCAACATCAACGAGATGACCGCTTTACGCGATGCCATTTCTGGGTCGGGTAAAAAAACATAATCCTTGTATTTATAATAGGTTCCACGGGAAATGCCGACCTGTTTGACGGCCTCGCTCACCTGCTTAACCTCGCCATTTTGGAGAAGTGCGCGCGCCGCTATGACTTTACCGACGACTTCCGGAAGCATCGAACTGTCAACAATATAAAACTGCTTCACGCTAAAACCTCCAAAACGATTGACTAAAACTAAATGTCCTTGAATAATAGACATTCGTTCAGATATGTTCATATTGTAACAGTGATTGTCATTTCTGCAAACCCACTGTCAACTTGTAAAAGGTTTGCAATAAAAAAAGTCAAGCAAAAAGACCGTTTTTACGGTCTTTTAAAAAAATAGCAGCGTTTTTGACCAGATGGATGATGACATTTTGATGAGTCTGAAAGCGTTTAAGTGAAGTGCCTTTAATCTTGATCGTTTTTGCGGTAGGCTAAGACTGTCATTGCGGGGAGTATTAGTTAATTCATACAAAGCGTGCGCGGACACGTTTAGAAACCTGAACATCCGTGACTTGAAGCTTAAATGAATGGGTCTTTGACCAGTTGGGTTTCAAATGTTTATGGACAGGTTTCTGCGCCTGCGAACGCATTTATAAGGGGGCCTTCACATGAAGGTACAGCATACATATCATCCACATCATTTCTCATGGCATTTTGTGGTAGTCGCGGTCATCGTTGGCTTTGTCGTCTTCATTGAATGCTGGCCGCATGTTAGCGACAATACACTCATGGGAAGTGCTTTAGTCACTGGCGGTCTGTGTATTGGGTCAATCCGCATGGCTCATCATCACGACAAGGATCAGGAAAAACAAAAATAATTAAAAAATGAGTCGCGTTTTGAACAACGCGGCTCATTTTTTAATGTGGTGGTCTCAATGATTAATTCGCTATCTGGGTCAAAAAAGGTGCTGGATAATTGACCTTACCGCGAACACTTGCCAAAACACCAGGCACAAGTTCCTTAATCAAATGGTCTTCAGTGACGACTGGGAAAGGCGGATCGAGTTTGTACTTGGCTGCTTTTTGAAAGCCAAGTCGGCCAAAGAATTGTCGATCGCCGACAACACTGACAAAATCACGCCGCAAATCAGTTGCTCGCATGTCGAGTTCAGTCACAATCGCGACCCCAATGCCACCGCCTTGATATTCAGGGGCAACTGCTAACGATGCCAGCGCCACCCCTTGCATATGGGCATCTGGCGTAATGCTGGCCGCGGTCATTAGCCCGTAGCCGACCAAATGACCGTCCATCATCGCCACAACTTCAAGGGCTGAATCATAATTAGGATCACGCCGCAGTCCGGCAACTAGCTCTGCCTCACCGTTATAACCGCGATTGCTGGCATTGAATGCTGCATGTAACAAGGCATCTACATCAGCAAAATCATTTTGTTGTATTCGTCGAATGGTCATATGCGTCTCCTTTTAGTTTATTAATTCTATTATACACGTTTCCATGCAAAGCCGTCGTTGTGAGGATTTGGACGCAACCCAGTAGCCAAATTTGTTATATAATTTTGGCTAAGCAGCTACTGCATTGTAAAAGCCCTGCCAGCCATCACACGCGGCAAAACTTTTGCTTAACAAAATCAGGCAATTCACGTGAGCGTGATGATCATTTCGAACAGTCCTAATGGCCTTTTTCTGGTGTATCTTGACGCTGCTTGAACTTGTCTCTTCTTCATGATGAGGTCTGCTGATCAGCTCCTGGCTGCTTTTGCTTAGGCGCTGTCGCTTCATCTGGGAAGGTCAACGTAAAGGTTGTGCCTTTGCCTAGGGTCGAATCAACATGAATGGTGCCACCGTGTTGTCCCATTAACTGATGCACAATCGCCATGCCCAAACCGGACTCACCATATTTGGTGTTTTTACGTGATGGATCGGCCTTGTAATACCGCTCCCAAATATTCTTCATCTGATCCTTGGACATACCAATACCAGTATCGCTAATGGCAAATTCAGTCTGGTGATACCCCACTTTTGCTTTTATGGTGATTTGGCCATTTTTAGTGAATTGGACCGCATTTTGAACAATGTTGAAAAGAATCTGAACGAACCGATCATGATCAGCATATGTCGGCAGATCTGCTGGGGCATCAATTGTGATCTTATCACCAGCCTCTTCGGATTTCTGCGCCAGCTGTTCCGCGATGTTATCAAGGTCCGTGCGCGCGTTAAACGTCTGTTTGCTGAGCAAAATTTGATTTGTCCGAATTTTTTCATAATCAAGGTTCTCGTTGACAAGCCGAATCAAGCGGTTCGTTTCGTTCCGCATTAATTCGATACTCTTTCCCTTACTTTCTTCAGGGATGGCATCATACGCCAAGCCTTCAAGTAAGCCATTGATTGTTGTCAGCGGGGTCCGCATTTCATGAGCCGCATCAGCCATAAACTGCCGGCGCCGATCTTCCTGCCGTTGAATTTCTTGCTGACTAGCTTTTAGTGAGGTCACCATGTCGCGAAAATCATCGGCCAGTTCCGCAACTTCATCATGACTGCGGCTTTTAATTTTTACTTCAACATCATAATTGCCTTCTGCCACTTGATGCGTTGCGCGCCGTAATTGATTAATCCGCCGTACCTGATAGGACGCAATGAAATAACTGATGATGAACGCCGCAAGCGTTGACAGTACGAACGCGATAAGCAAATTATGCTCAGTTTTGCTAATTGAACTTTGAATTTGCTCAACTGGCGCAAAGGCGGCAATCACAAAGAGTAATTTTTCACTCAGAAAAACCGGTTGATAATAGATCGTCATGCTTTGTGCATGGCCGCTGATTGGATTCGTCATCATCTCCGGGACGGCAACAGCCGCCCCTTGCTTTAGCTTTTTCCAATAGCTTGCCTTGATCGCTGGCATCTGACCTTTTTGGGACACAGGATATTTAGCAACGTTATTGGCATCATAAATAACAAAATGCACGTGTTGATCGCTTAAAATCTCTTCAGCATTTTGAATAAATCTGGCATTGATGACGTAAGTATTTTCATCAACCGCATTATTTTTTAAAACATCCGTGTATTGCTCTAACTGTTTAAAGCCATTTTCCCAAACCGTGTTCGTGGTAGACCGAATAAACAGAATCGAGACAATCACTAAGGTCACCATAATGACCGAGAAAAAGCCAATCAGCTGCTGGTAGAGCATTTTCATCGATCAAGCCCCGAATCATCAAACTTGTAGCCGACGCCCCAAACAGTTTGAATAATTTGCGGACCGACTTTTTCGACTTTTTGGCGTAGTTTTTTAATATGGGCATCTACAGTTCGTTCGTCACCGTAATACTCATAATCCCAAACCAATTGCAGTAATTGTTCACGTGAGAAAACCTGCTTCGGACTTTTCGACAAGGTATGCAGTAAATCAAATTCCTTTGGTGTTAAGCCTTCAATTTGCTTACCATCCAAACGGGAGAACAAGGCTTTAAACGGTGCGATTTGATGATTTAACAATGGCTGCGCTAAATTTGCCCAAGTTAATTCCGCCAGCAAGAAAGCCTCTGCACGTTCTGCCAGTTTTGGTAACACCGGTTTCAAATAGCCCATCAGCACACGGAATAATTGAATCCCCATGGAACACACCGCTTGCAACTCCGCGTCTTTGCCTTCTTCTTTCGCAATCACCCAAGGCGCTTTTTCATCAATGTATTTATTCGCCTTATCGGTTAATGCCATGATTTCACGAATCGCCTTGTTGTATTCACGGCTTTCATAGTAAGCAGCAATTTGTTCAGCTTGTGCAGTAAATTCAGCGAAAAGTGCTTCGTCTTCTAATTTATCTGCTAATTTGCCCTCAAAGCGTTTTGCGATAAAGCCTGCATTACGAGAAGCTAAATTGACTAATTTATTAACGATATCCGTATTGACACGTTGAACGAAATCTTCCAAATTGAAATCAAGATCTTCGATACGATCGTTTAATTTTGCTGCGTAGTAATAACGTAAACATTCCGGATCAATGTGATTTAAATAGGTGCTGGCTTGGATAAATGTACCGCGTGATTTCGACATTTTGGCGCCATCTACGGTGACATAACCGTGAGCAAAGACATTGGTTGGTTTGCGGTATTCGCTCCCTTCTAACATCGCTGGCCAGAACAGGCTGTGGAAATACACGATATCTTTACCGATAAAGTGATAAAGTTCAGCATCGCTGTTTTCTCCCCAGAATTCATTAAAATCAATGCCTTCACGATCGCAGAGATTTTTGAAAGAAGCCATGTAGCCAATTGGCGCATCTAACCAAACATAGAAGAATTTATCTTTTGCACCTGGAATTTCAAAACCAAAATAAGGTGCATCACGAGAGATATCCCACTGTTGTAAGCCACTTTCAAACCATTCTTGCATTTTATTTGCAATTTCAGGTTGAAGTGAGCCAGAGCGCGTCCATTCTTTTAACATGCCTTCAAAAGCAGGTAAATCAAAGAAAAAGTGTTCAGACTCTTTAACAATTGGTGTTGCACCTGACACAGCAGAACGTGGATTAATTAAATCCATTGGACTATAAGTGGAAGCACAAACTTCACAGTTATCACCGTATTGATCTTCAGCTTTACATTTTGGACAAGTCCCTTTGACGAAACGATCCGGTAAGAACATATTCTTTTCAGGATCGAATAACTGAGAAATGACTTTCGTTTTAATGAAACCTTTTGCTTTTAATTTATTGTAAATATCGGCCGTGATTTGTTTATTTTCTTCACTGTGAGTAGAGTGATAGTTATCGAAACTGATATTAAAGCCTGCAAAATCACGTACGTGATCAGCTTTTGCTTTTGCGATTAATTCTTCTGGTGTAATACCTAATTTATCAGCATTAAGCATGATTGGTGTGCCGTGTGCATCATCTGCACAAACAAAATGAATTTTATTGCCACGCATACGTTGGAAACGTACCCAAATATCCGCTTGAATATGTTCTAACATGTGGCCTAAATGAATGGCGCCATTTGCATAAGGTAATGCACAAGTGACTAAAATTTTACGAGGTTGAGTTGTCATTATTTTTCTCTTATTCTTTTTGCAAAAATTGCGAGTATGTTACCCGATTAGTGCGATTTTTTCTAGTTTAGTTATACTTTTAGCTTAACATTTGAGGTGTAAAAAGGGTAAAATATCCCTGACAAATTTACTCTACTACCTACTACTATTAAAGGAATATTATGGCAACTGCTTTTTCTGAAAATTTAACGGCAGAACAACAATCTCAAGTTCTGCAAGTTTTCCAACAATTCCAACATCCAAGTTTGCAAAAAGACTTAATCGCATTAAATACTTTGAAGAAAGTAGAAAAAGGCGGTGACGTATTACGTATTGAATTACAACTGCCTTTTGCATGGAACACTGGCGTGGAGCAAGTGAAACAACAGCTTTCTGATGCATTATTAAAAGCAACGGATAGCAAAGAAATCAAATGGGTGGTGAATTATCAAATCGCTACTTTAAAACGTGCGAATAATCAACCGGCTGTAAAAGGCGTGAAGAACATCATTGCGGTGACTTCGGGTAAAGGCGGGGTAGGGAAATCTTCTGTTTCGGTTAACCTTGCCCTTGCTTTACAAGCTCAAGGTGCTCGCGTGGGTATTTTAGATGCGGATATTTACGGTCCATCTGTTCCGCATATGTTAGGTGCACCACATCAACGCCCAACTTCACCAGATAACCAACATATCACACCGATTAAAGCACATGGGTTATCTGCAAACTCGATCGGTTTCTTAATGGATGAAGATAATGCAACCATTTGGCGTGGTCCAATGGCAAGTAGTGCATTAAGTCAGCTTTTAAATGAAACCTTATGGGATAGCTTAGATTACTTAGTGATCGATATGCCACCGGGTACAGGCGATATCCAATTAACGCTTTCACAACAAATCCCTGTAACGGGTGCGGTAGTGGTCACAACACCACAAGACATCGCGTTATTAGATGCGGTGAAAGGTGTATCGATGTTTGAACGTGTGTCTGTACCAGTGTTAGGTATTGTGGAAAATATGTCTATGCATATTTGTAGCAACTGTGGACACCACGAAGCAATTTTTGGCACTGGTGGTGCAGAAAAAATGGCACAAAAATACAATGTGAAAGTATTAGGCCAGTTACCGTTGAATATCCAAGTTCGTCAAGATTTGGATGCAGGTAAACCAACTGTGGTTGCTGCACCAGACAGTGAAATTGCGAAATCTTTCTTAGATTTAGCAGAGAAAGTGTCAACTGAGCTTTACTGGCAAGGTTCTGTGATTCCAAGCGAGATTTTATTCCGCGAAGTGAAATAATCACAAAAACATCATAAAAATTAACCGCACTTTAGGTCATCCAAAGTGCGGTTATTTTTTTGCTAAATTTGCTTATTTTAAATGATCCGCATCATTCATTTTCTCAACGCGAAAACCGTTCTCATCGTCATAATGTACAACACTAATTGAGGTATTAATGAGCGATACCGATTTATCTTCATCACGGTGATTTTGCCACGTTGCGCCGTTTAACAAGGCAAGCAATAAACGTAAGGTATGGCCATGCGACACAATGAGAATATTACCTTGATCGTGGATCTTAATAATATCTTGTAAGGCTTTCATTGCACGTTCGCCTAATTGTTCAAACGTTTCTCCACCGTTTACTTGAGCTTTGTAATTGGCAGGATCTTTAATGAGTTGTTTAAATTCAGGGTGTTCTCTTAACGTATCGACAACTTTGCCTTCCCAAGAACCAAAATACTGTTCGTTTAAACCTTGGTGATGAAAAAGGGGAATATCACGTTCACCAATAATATGAGATGCAGTCGCAATAGTGCGGTTTAATACGCTAGAATAAGCGGCAATGAAAGGAATATGATTAAGTGCCACACCTGTTTTTTTCGCACCATTAATGCCTTCTTCAGTCAAAGGGGAATCGCCATGACCTTGCATTAAACCTTCTGTATTCCAAACGGTTTTACCGTGGCGAATGAAATAAAAAGTCAGCTGTTTTTTCATTTTTCATGTCCATAAAAAAGATTAAGGAAGCCGAAACTTCCTTAATCATGATTTTAACGGGAGTAATAACCTGCCATTGAACTATATACGGCATTTTCTGCTTGAATGATGTTGTATTTCGCATTCAAGATAGAAAGTTGAGAGCTTTTCTCTGTGTTTGCCGCTGCGAGCCATTCACGTAATTCAGATACACCCGCATTGTAACGATCACGATAGTATTTGGTGATACGTTGGTTATAGCTGTGTGTTTTTTGCAAGTTAGCAAAGGCACTTTGTGCTTGTGTATAGGCGAAGTAGTTGGTATCTACATCATTCAAGGCTTTAGTAATGCTTTGCTCATAGTTTAAACGTGCGGTTTCATAATCTGCTTCAGAGATTTTCACGTTCCATTTTACGGTATTCCAGTTGAGGAATGGTAGGCTAATGCCGATTAAACCTGTACCAACTGGATTGTGCAATGCATTACCGACTTTAGTACCACTTGATGTTAAGCTTCCGCCTAAAGTGACTTCAGGGAACCAGCCTTTTTCAGTTGCTTTCGCATTTTTGAATGCACTGCTTAAGCGATATTGATAGCCTTTCACATCAGGACGATTCGCAATCACAGAAACAGGCACATTTAAATTCACGCCCACATTTTTCACATTAAGAATGTGTGGGAAGTTGATATTTAATGCTTCTTCTGGTTTTAAGTTCAGTAAGTTACGTAAAGTTTGTTCTGCTGTTTTACGTTGTGTTTGATAGTTGATCAAGTTGTTACGTGCGTTCAATACCGCTTGTTGTGCTTGATCTACACTTGCGCTGTCCGCAACACCTTGTGATAAACGGCGTTGCATAATGCTGCTAATATCGTTGTAGTATTTAATGCTTTCTTGCGTGGTGCTGATCGCATCATTCAAGTAGGCAATTTGATAATAGGTTGTCACAACAGAGTTGATGAGTGACAGTTTCGTTGCTTCTAAATCTTCAGCCGTTGCTTTGTGTGACCATTCTGCGGCATCTGCTGTATCCGCTAAACGTTGCCATAGATCTAACGTATAACTCACATTTAATGCACCTTTATGACTGATGGTTGAGTTACCACCAGTTTTAAGATTTTTACCCGCAGAAGATTGGGTTGAACCGCTAAATGCCGGAATTAAATTCGCACCTGCAAGGTTTGCATTATATAAAGCACGGTTTACGGCAACAGACGCTTTGGCTAAATCTTTGTTGTTAACTAATGCTTGTTCTACCACACGATTTAATTGTGAATCATTGTAAAGCGCCCACCAGTTTTCTTTTACATTAAATTGTTTGGTGATTTCCGCATAATTTTGGTAATCCTGCTGGCTCGCTTTATAAGAATCGCCGATGTTAGCACAACCTGCTAGAGCAGTTGCCATCGCGATTGCTAAGGTTAATTTTTTCATTTTTAACATGGATTTTTCCTTTCTTTTTCAATTAAAGTGCGGTCAAAAATTAGTAAGAATTTTAACCGCTCTTTTGTGTTTTACAAAATTTCTTTATTCTCGAGCAAGAGCTGTAATTGGATCTAATTGTGCTGCACGTTTTGCCGGCATATAACCGAAGATCACACCAATCAGGGTAGAGAAGACCACCGCTGCAACAATTGAGCCAGTTGAGAATGCCATCGTAAAGTCAGTCATAAATACGTTAAATAGCAGACCGATTAAACCCGAAAGCAGAATCCCCGTCACGCCGCCAATTAAACAAATCAGCACGGCTTCAATTAAAAATTGTTGCAGAATATTAAATTGTCTCGCGCCAATAGCCATGCGCACACCAATCTCTTTAGTTCGCTCTGTCACGGAAACCAACATAATATTCATTACACCAATCCCACCAACGATCAATGAAATAAAGGCGATAGAGGAAATGAGCAATTTCATCGTGCCGGTTGTGCTTTCAATAGTTTGTTTAATGGTATCGCTATTCATGATGAAGAAATCTTTTTTACCATGACGCATAGTGAGCAATTCAGTAATTCCTTTTTCAGCGACAGTCGTATTCACGGAATCATCTACTTTTACGGTAATCGAACCAATTTTTTTGCTGCCCGAAATACGATTCATCACGGTAGTGTAAGGGGCATAGAGATTAAGTGAACTGCTTGCTCCGCCCATTTGTTTATCAGATACCACGCCAATAATACGTAGTGGACGTTTATTAAACATCACGATTTTGCCGATAGGATTTTCATCAGGGAAAATCGACTTTTTCGCACTTTCATCGATTAAGGCTACTTGATTGTTATCAGCAACATCTTGAGCTGAAAATAAATTGCCTGATTTTAGTTTTAAACCATCAACATCAAAATATTGTTCGCCTACACCTTTTAAACTGGTTGAGGAGAAAGTCTGGTTACCATAAATTAATGTGCCACTTGATGAGCTATTTGGCGTGACGCTTTGTACATAGCTTTGTTGATTTAAGGCTGTGGCATCATTAATCGTCAGATTTTGCATTTGTTCAGCACGACGATCACCAAAGCCGGTACCATTAAAGATGGTCATGGTACTTGTACCAATGCCTTTAATGTTAGCCAAGATTTTTTGTTGTGAACCGTTTCCCAATGCCACAACGGAAACCACAGATGTAATCCCGATAATAATCCCGAGCATGGTTAAAAGAGAACGCATTTTGTGGGAAATAATCGCACTCACCGACATACGAAAGGCTTCAACAAATTGATCTTTGCTGAATCCAAAGTGCGATTTAGATTTGGTTGGATTTTCGACCGCACTTTTTACTGATTCTTTTTGCGTATCGCCAATGATTTCGCCATCTTTAATTTCAATCACGCGATTCGCACTGGCGGCAATTTCTCGATCGTGGGTTACCATAATAATAGTGTGACCTTCTGCGTGTAATTGACGCAGAATTTCCATCACATTTTGACCGCTTTGTGAATCCAATGCACCAGTGGGTTCATCGGCTAAAATAATTTCACCACCATTCATCAACGCACGCGCGATACTCACACGTTGTTGCTGACCACCAGAAAGCTGGCTTGGTTTATTTTGCCATTTATCGCCTAAGCCCAATTTTTCTAAAAGTTGTTTTGCACGAGAAAGACGTTTTTCTTGCGACATCCCCGCATAAATTGCAGGCAAGGCGACGTTTTCTGCTGCGGTCAAGCTCGACAATAAGTTATAGCGTTGGAAAATAAAGCCGAATTTTTGGCTACGTAAATCTGAAAGCTGATCTTTGCTTAATTCAATGGTTTCTTTGCCATTGATTTTGTAAGAACCACTGGTGGCAGTATCCAAGCATCCGATGATATTCATCAAGGTCGATTTACCGGAACCCGATTGCCCAATAATCGCGACGAAATCGCCTTTTTCTATATTTAAAGAGACATTCTTTAAAATATGAACGCGATTTTCGCCTTCACCGAAGTAACGGTTGAGATCCTTAATTTCAATAATATTCATTAATTTTCTACCGCACTTTTAGAACATTCTTGGACCACGAGGCATAGAGCCAACTTGTTCACCATTCGCAACTTGCGACACGATGACTTTTTCACCTTCGTTTAACCCCGATTTGATTTCAGTTTTGAAATCATTTTGAACACCGGTTTCAACTTCACGCGGTTCAGGTTGATTTTTATCATTCAATACATTTACAAAGCTTTTGCCATCACGTTTTTGAATAGCCATATTGGAAACCAATAACACATCTTTCGCGTTGGCAATTTTGATGTTGTTTTCTGTCGTCATTCCGATGCGTAAAGTACGATCAGGGTTATCAATCAAAACATTGGCGTAATAGTAGATCGCACTGGTCGTTGAGCTGCTACTTGAACTTGTCGAAGATGATGTTGAAGAACTATCACTTGTCGTGGTATTGGCTGGATCAACAGAATCAATGACGGAGTGATATACGGTTTGGCTATCTGATAAAATAGTAAAGCTGACTTCTTGACCTGCTTTGACTTTGGTAATGTCACCTTCCGAAATCTCAGGTTTAATTTTCATTTTACTTAAATCAGCAATGGTCACAATTGTTGGCGTCGTTTGGTTGGCATT
>SKEZ01000884.1_pt1 | contig 19527 bp, 23 predicted proteins | sample 4843881 | NCBI WGS metagenome assembly SKEZ01 (sample SAMN11008796, study PRJNA524170) | human gut metagenome | isolation source: fecal sample from pouch patient p1, p46 | place: Israel: Tel-Aviv | reverse complement strand
TGCACCTGCACTGCCTGATGTCAGAACAGTATTTTGATGAATTGCCAAGGTTACAATGGCACAAATGCGGCACAGGAGGAAACGTGGTGTATTTAAATATGGGGTAACTCTTTGATTTTAATGGTGCGATAATAGGAACAGAACATACTCCGCAATCAATTGATTTATAATACATTTAATTCATTCCATTTAACTTGATACCCCCAAAGATACCCCCATTTAAATTTCCTATCCCGACGGAGAACGATGCTCAATAATTATGAGTTAGTTCTTACGACCCCATAAAAGTTAAAAAATCATGATATTAAACAAAACATCTTTAACAAGTATTCATCACTTATACAACATTATTTATTAATCATCACATTTGAAACAAAACATCAGAAATTATTTTTATTCATGAAACTCCTTCCAAGTATTAATATATTCTTTAACTGCTTCATTATCCGAAAATCCTTTTCCACCATCAATAATATATTTTACGTTTTTCCAGTCCATATACACAGACACAATAGCAACTAAATTTACCAGTTTAACTGGTAACATATTCATAAAAATATCTAAGTAGTAATCTTGATGTTCTTCAGGGCATTTATCCTTAACAACCTTAAAAACAACATATACACATCGCACCATGGAAAATATTGCCATAGATGAATCCTCATCAATTTTATTTATGTAATTTTTAACATCCTCAATTTCGCAAGCTCCTTTTTCATCTATTTGTTTCTCAATAAAAGCCCATATTGCCTCTTCCAATTCACTAACAGCAGCAGATGAGCGGTATTCTTTTCCGTTAATGTTAATAGTAAAACAACTAAACTCCTCTCTTTCTGAAGAGATAAGGTTATAAAAACCGTCTTCAAACCGTTTTAGAAGAACGTCTTTCTCTTGTCTTCTTTCGTCTTTAATTAGTTGCTCGTTTGCTTCTCGTTGAAGTTTCAAGGAATTAATGAGCATAACAATTGTAATGAAGGTCAAGATAGGATTAAGCACACCTCCTACAAAATCCCCGAAAGTGCCCCAATCACCTTTATCATTGGAAAAACCCATCCATTTGCTAGCATTAAAGATATCTAACGGGCTATCCCAATGATTGAAATGAGAAAAGTAAAAATACCATACAATAGCTATTAATATAAGTGAAATAACTTTGATTGAGGGCATCTTCATTTACAATATTTCTCTAATTATATAAGCCTTGAGCTCTCCAATATGATCGCGCAACTCATAAGCAGAAATGGTTATAGGTATAAAAGCGTCTTTACCACCTCTGTTATTCCTATCAAGATTCCTTGAAAACTTATTTTTCTGAGACTGCAATACATGTTCCCAATTAAGATGGTGTCTAAAGGCAATTGAATCTGACTGTCTATCTAATAACAATCGACCAGTTCCTGTTAACATATTAAACCTAGTTATAATAACATTTTCTTCTACTGGTTGAGCAGATTCATGCTCTACATTGATATTGAAGAGCGTCTGCGTATCCATTTTAGCAACAACTAATTTTTTAGTTGGTGTTCTTCTTCTCAGAAGTACATTATATTTTTGCTTCTCAACTGTTTTATGTAAATTCTGTATAGGTTCCTGAATTCTTATCAAAAGTTGTTTTTCAAGCGGTTTAAGACGCTCTACTAAGTCGATTGCTTTCTGGCTCTTAAGATGGTGAGCTATTCCCATTCCTTTAGAGATGTAATATGACATAACATCAAAAAAAACACCCCTGCCAATTTCATTAAATCTTTTTATCTTTTCAGGATCATCAATTCTAAGTTCAAAATTTTGTCCAAACGATCCATCAAATGTATGTTTGAACATATTCCTAAGCCCATGTATAGAGGTTGATTTTTTGGGGACTGAATCATCTAAAATAGTGCTTGTTGTAATTTGGGTGATGTCAGAAGCTCCAGCAAAAACCTTTATGCCGGAATTCATTTCTAATTCTTCAAAATCGTTCTGCCCATGTCCAACCACAACATCCATATCTAAGTTTATCATCTGTTACTCTTTCAGAATTATCGTACATTAATTAAACAGCATGCTATTTCCTTATATTATGTAGAAAACTTGAGTAGACGGCTATAGACAAATTCATACAATTCTGACTTTGTCTCAAAAACTTGAGTTATAACACTTCCAACGTATGTAACGCACTGAAGCAACTGTTACTTAGAGCGCGTGTAGCCAAAAATCCCCGCTGGCGGTGCTGGTGGGTGGCAAGTTTTGACAGATGCATCCAACGATCTGCACATAAAGTTTTCTAAAGCGGCGCGGTTGACACACTTGACACTTTTTCGCGAAAAACCTTATCAAACCTTAGCATTTCTAAGCATAGCAACTTGACACTTTTCGCGATTTTTTCGGCTTTTTGACGTGGTAAATCTGGCACAAACCCAGTAATGGCGGGGCTTACAGCGAGGTTGACACTTTTTCGCGTTCAGAGTGTAAAGTGTCAACCTGGCAAGCTGCTCAACTTGACACTTTTTGATGTCATTGATGGTCTGATTTTTCCCATTCAGCCAGGGCGTTTAGTCCGGCTTCGCTCCAGTTATCCAGCTCGTCAGGACAAGCATCAGCCACATAACAGACCTCACGTCGCAGCGTACCAATCACCAGTTCGGCATTCTGCCTGAGATCATATTGCTCGAAATAAAACTCAGCATCGCCGTCATCCATCCAAATCCCGCCATCATCAAGAAATTGCACTTCCCAGTCTAATTCCCCGGCTGCATCCAGCACACGTTGCTGTATGTCGTCGTCCGTTACTGGCGCAGGGATTATACCGTCTCTGGCCTTAACTGCTTTCCAGAACTCGCCCCACGTCATTTCCAGCGTTCTTTCTGGCCACATTTCAGAAACGGTGTCTTTCCCCTGTGCCGGTGGGCTGTTCCGCTGCTCTGTCGCCTCCACATCAATTTTTTTGCCAGACATGATCACTTCGCCTTTCTCGATCCAGTCGTAAACTGTCTGGCGGCTTACGCCTTTGTATTTGGCGTATTCGGCTTTACTCATCAACATGTAGCTCACCTCATGCATATACGATAAAAAATAATTTAATGCGAAAAGGGAATGCGTTGTGGGTATGGAGGAAAGGGGCAATAACCGCCCCTTACTGATTCAGTTGCGCCAGGATGGCTGGCTAAGCGTGGTTTTCATTACATCATTGACGACCTGCTTTACGATTTCTGTGTTGGCAGTCGTGCTTTCAACATCAACAAAGCCATAATCGCCAATTTCCACCGTCAGGGATTCCAGTTTCTTCCCCAGTGCATCAGGCAACTCTCCACTGAACCGGTGCCGAAGATTTTCCACCAGCAAAGCCCTGAATGCCTCGCTGTTCTCTTTTTTCTGCCATAGCTGGCGTTTATCCACTCTGATATTTAATTTCACAGCCTCACCTCTTTAAGTGCCTTATCCATCAGTTGCCGGGCAATAACATAAATCGACGGTGCCACACCAAGCACAGATTTCTGACGCTTTTCGGCCTGGATACGTTGCAGGGCTTCGATCTGCCCCCGGGAAAGTAAAACTGGCTTTACTCCGTGATTTTTCATGATGATCCCTTCTGAATGACAATAATTGCAATTATTGCACAAATTGAAATAATACCATCGATAATTGCAATAAATGAAACAAAAAGCATCAATAAACCAACCTTCGGCACTAAATGCTCTGATTTTTCTGCAAAGGTATGGCAGATGTTGCTGCATGCAAACATAAAGGAAATAGCAGAAGAAACAGCGGGGAGTGAAAAGGGGAAGTTTTTATAAATACACGATTGTCGCCTCACTGCAGGTTAACAGCCACAAACCCCATGATAATAACTTGTTAATTATTTCATCAGATTTTTCATTATTTGCGCGATTGAGTACACAAGCAAAAACTCGGCAGCCGCAAGAGTATAAAAAACATAGATTCGCTTAGCCCACCGACGATGAAAGAACTCCTCAGCATGGCCGAATGTTCGAGATACAAGCCATGCACCTACTGCACACAGAGCAGGTGCAATGAGCACAGTTATAAACCAGATTGTGATGCCCATCCCATGCCTACTGATAATAGCCATTGGTATTGCAAAAATGAATGTTAGAGCAGCATTAGCTAATAGAATATCTTTTAAAGTATTTTCAATTAGTTTTTCTAGATTATCTTTCATCTAATCCCCCCCGTTGAACATTAATATATAAAAGCCCCTTACTAAGGGGCTTTGCACGGATTGTTTAAAGGGAACTTTTTTTCGCCCCTTCAATTTCTTCCTGACAAATTTCGTCATTTGTAAATGAGTACTGCAGATAGACATATCCCTGAGTGGAATTGTTCGCTCTGGCCTCAATAGAGATAGTATCGATATTGTTTTTTAATGGTATTTCTTTTGTTCCCTTCCATGTGGCAGATAAGAAGCGTTCTTTTTTGTTTAGCCCCCTCATCCAGTCCTGAGGATCTTTCCAAATTGAACCAGCCAGCAAAAAGTCTGTAGTATCAGCCTTTCCATACAGAGAACTTAAAGAATTACTCAATTCTTCAAACTTGGATTTAAGAGCCAATCCATAGCTATCAGTATCAATATTTTTTCCTAAAGCCCGTATTTGACATAAACCAGCTTTCGGGGAGATCAACAAACCATACATTTCAAAATCTGCGTTTTGCTTCGGTAATTTATCAGAAGTATACAGATTCACACTGTCTGGTAGTGGCTTGAGCTTAGCACCGATCATATCTTCGATGTTTTTCTGTGTAAGACCGGCTTCTAAGCCAAACGGACCATCCGCTGGCGGGAGTAAAGGAAGTTGCCCTTGGGAATTTTTGGCTGTTACTTCCGTTTCAGTACTGTTTTTTGCGTCATTATCTTGTACTGATGCCAGCTTAACTTCAGCGAGGCCATACTTGGCTGTGAGGTACTTTTGCTGCAACATTGCCATGGTCTGCTCTTCAGTGGCAACAGTAGATAATTTTAGTACCTTTATCAGACCACCACTATACTGACGAGCATCAGCTTTGGCTTCGTTGATTTTTGCATCTAAGCTGTCAATTTCAGTTTTAATTGAAGCCGCAAGCTCAGGATCAGGTTTTACTCCAGATACAACAACATCAATTTTGGCACCTGATTCAATAGCATTAATACGCTGTTCCAAAAGCGCTTTATTAGTTCCTAATATTTCCAGTCTTGCTGTTGTCAGATTTTTTATCAACCCACCAGAAAACTGCTGGTCAACTTCCTTAGCTGCTGATATTTCACCTTCCGTTTGCGACAGTTCAGCTTTAAGAGCCGCTACTTCCTGTTTCTGTTCTGGAGTTAACTCTTCTGGCCCACATCCGGTTAACATTACTATACCGACTAATGTTGCAATTAAAGTTTTATTCATATCCCTATTCCAAATGAAAATATTCAGATTAATCTTATCAGGAACCCAGATGCAATTGAATATTCATCTGCTCAGCAACGTAGTAGATTTCCTCAGAAAGCATCAACAAAAAACCAAGAGAATCCCATCCTCTGTTACTGACTACAATTGTTCTTTTTTTGGTATTTCCTGAATGCCTCACCATTGGGCTGATGTAATCCCATCCCGGCATGTGCCCGGCTGATGGTTTCGCGCATCTCCCCCGAAATTATCCTGCCTTGCTGGTGGGCGTGCTGCCTTGTGGATACATTCCGCGCGACGTTTTGCCGCCTGTTCCCGTGCCTTGTCATCATTCGCCAGCATGATGACCTCAGCCCACCGCGCCGCCGCTCTCCGGTACAGACCACGCGCTTCCAGTGCTTCCGCTTTGCTGTCGTGAATCATGCGCCTATTGTCTCCTTTGCTGCCCGGCGCTGGCGTTTGCGCTTCTCATTCAGCGCCACCAGCCGCGTTTCTGCGTCCTGTTGTTCCTGTGGTGTCACCTCGCCGCACGGCTGGCCTTTCAGGTCGTAGCGTACCCCACCAGCCATTAAGGCGCGGTAATAGTGCGGACACTGCGCATAAGATGCCAGCGTCGCACGCAATGCCCCTGGCCCGAATGCCAGCCCCCTGACGGCGAGATCCTGCATCAGGTCGTCGAATATCCCCACCTTAAGCGGCTTCGGTGCTTCCCGGCTGAATAAGTCAGGCCACAACTCAGTGAGGCGGTTAACGCGCCTGCGGTTTTTGCGCTGGCGTTTGGTCATATGCCGCCACGGTGTCGCCCCTGTGGGCTTTTGCTGCGCTTTCTGGTTACCGGGCATCACTTTATGCGCCGATGTGGTTTTATCCTGCTCCTGCGCCGCCTGCGTCGTTTTCTGCGGCGTGCCGTAAATGCCTTTCGGTTTTCTGTTAATGGTCAGCTTAGTCATGCTTTGCCCCATCGTTACAACTGTCTACCAACTGTCTACCGATATAATTGTTTGATTTATTTAATGTTATTAATACATAACAAAAAAACAATCTGCAAACTGTCTACCAACTCTCTACAGTATTAATACATTGATAATTAATGACTTTTACTAAATGGTAGACAGTGTAGATAGTTAAAAGAAAAATTTTAAAAATGAACCCATAACTATCTATTTTTAGATACCCCCGTGGTTTAGAAATATAAAATAAACTGTCCACCTCTCTACCACATTAAAAATACCTATATAATTCAAAACATTAATTAGTAGATGGTTGGTAGAGGGTTAAGTGTATCTGTCTACCAACCGTCTACTTTTAAGTTTCAACTTATAAATTTCGTATCATGTTCTGTCGTTAATGCCTGCCGTTGCTGGTAACCATCCATCAGCATCTTTATCTAACAGAACATTTGTGATCGTTCGCCCTTTATCTGGACCTTTAGTGCATTTAGCCCGCTTGTACTCCTTTCCGTACTCAGCCATTGCCCCTGGCATATCTGTACCAAAGCGTGTCAGTGATACCGGTTTTCCCAGACCATGCGCAGACATATAAGCCAAATAAGCATGATACAGATATCGCCTCGGACTAAATGGCACTATTTCTGCATTACCTACTATCATTCCCTCACATTTAACCAACGACATCAGATAACCGCAGAAGTCCACCAGCGAATCACCTTCACGCTTTATCAACAGTGCTTCTTCTGATTTTTGCTGCTCATAAAGTAGTCTTTTCGCTTCGTCCTGGTCGGCAAATCGTGTAAGCAAATGGCGAATCACTACTGCCAGTTCCCCTTCTATCTTTTTCGCCAGCATCGGATCGCGTTCGTTCTCTGGTACAACCTCAGAGAAATTAAATATTACTCGTCGACGCGAGATCCCCCCACTACGGTCGCTGAATGACATGGCATAATTGTTTACTGCCAGCACTACCGCAGGAACGCGCGTGGAATAGGGCGCTTTGTGTTTCGGATCGATAGCCACCTTGTCACCGCCTGTAATGGCCTTAATCCCAGCACCATCACCTGCGTAGCGGGTCATGTCAGGCATGATAATCAGAGAATATCCCACCACTAACGCTCGTTCCCTCGCGTCTTCCAGCGCCTTCATGCTCGCCGATACTGTATTGGCCTTACCCGCCAGCATGGTACAAATCTCCGCCATCACACTTTTACCGCTTCCGCCCGGCCCCGTTACCTCAAGGAATAACTGCCAGTCGTACCGGTTCGCCAGTACCATGAATAATGCCGCCAGTACGCGATCCGCTTTACGAGCATTATCCGCCACCGAACGACGCAACCACTTCCAGAAATTCGGCGCATGTGTTGCCAGCGTTTCCCCCTCTTCTGGCGGGCTGAACGGTAATTCACTGGCATTTAACAACCAGTCATTTTTGTTGTGTTCCCGAAAATTTCCTGTCCTGATATCAAAAACACCGTTACTGAACCCAATAAGATTTCTGTCCGCTCCCCCCATAACAGGTAGACTCAATTTCATTGTCTCTACGGCAAATTTAATGGCGTTTTGCGAATAACTAATTTCGGCATCAATAAAAATCTTCGCCATAGACCGCTGGAGTTCCTTATCAGATACAGGCTCCCAAACAATTCCGTTGTAATGGTGAACTACATCAGAATCATCATTTATCGCCAGTGCTCCTCCATAATGTTCAAGTAACACTTCCCCTCTCTGGCTGGCTCCCATCTGATTTAATGCAGGCTTGGGTAGACCACTATTTTTTGTAGCTAATTTCATCACTGAAACTTCCCCGTGCTCAGCCTGTTCGCGGATCCGTTGCAGGTAGTCGCGCCAGTTCTCCGGTTCCTGGTCGGTGATACCTTTGTATAATTTCGCCTCCTGTACGCCAGCCAGCGCCAGCTTTTCAGCGATAGTATTGATCTGGATTGGCTCTATCTCCCCCGCGATATAGACACGCGCAAAACGGCGTTTCTCGTCAATAATGCGGATATTCGCCAGGTCTGCCAGTTGCTTTGGCCCCAGGTAAACAGGAGGCACGTTATCGCCGTGTTTTCGTCCTTCACTTTCAATCCAGTGTTGAGCATGGGCGTAAGCATCCATCCCGGCAAAAATGATTACCTCAGTGAATTTATCCTTCGGCTGATATTTTAGACTCGGTGCGTTTTTCACTTCTTACCTCCCGCAACCAACATTGCCCGGATTTTTTTAATATTCGTGGCTGCACGTCTCGCCACTGCCTGTTGTTTGTTTTCCACCACAATAAAATCACGATCAAACTGACGGCGCGGCATTACGCAGTCATATTCGTAAGCCTCACGGCGGTAGGTGATATTGCCTGGCGTAACGTGACGAATAACCACCCGTCCCCCGCGTCTGGTGTCCCGGAAAATATCACCGGGGCGGATTTCAGGCCGAGAGAGGCCGCTGGCAGTAAAGCCAGAATTTTTCTTTTTCATGGTTTTATTTTCCTGTCAGCAGTTCCGGTTTTATTTCCGCACGAATACAAAGTTCAGAAAAAAATTCAGGAGAACCAACAATCTCATTACTTTTCAGTCGGCATTGTGATTTCACTTTCCCTTTATCCAGGTAAACCAGTACGCGTCCGGTGAAATCATCTGGCACATTAAGCACTACGGGTACATGCGCTTCATGATTATGCATGGCTTACATCCTCCGTGAATTTTCTTCTGTAACGCGTCTCTGCCACATATTCCGCATAGTCCGACGCAATACTAAGAATCATTTCACCCTCTGACTTGTAGCCACTGGTATTGATAAGAAAATATGCAGCTTTCATCATGTCAGCAACGCTCAACAATGCGCCCGCTGCATCTTCCGGTGCGCCATCAAATTCCCGTTTCAGGGAATTAAAACGATCATCACGCATGTTTACCCCCCTGAATGACCTGATAACCGCAACTGGTCAGCAACTCGATAAATTCCGGCAGTGTGCCGAAACAGCAATCATCACGCAGCCGTTCGCGGGATACTTCAACGCCGTTTTCGTAGTGACTCACCATACGCCCGGTAAAATGCAGATCATCATCGTGATGGCTCGTTGACGGCTTAATCAGTCGCGCACGTTCCGCCAGTTCCAGCAATGCTTCAACGCTTCCGGCAATTGCACCATCCGGCAGGTGGTAATTACGCACTATGCGCCCGTTCTCCACATTGACCAGCAACTGCCCGGTAAATTTCTCGTCAAACTGAATGCTGTTAAGGTCAGAAATTGACAGGTTATGCATGGTGCACCTCCTGCACATCAGCCATGATAATTTTTCCGGCCTTATCCAGTGCCTGATCGGCTTTTAGCTGCACAAATGCTAAATAATGGGAGATGCATTCTGATTCTCTGGCTGCGTGTTTATGCGCCACACCAGCGATAGCAGAAATCTCAATAAGTGAATCCATCAGCGTTTTGATAGCGTCTACCGCTGCATCAGGCCATGTTGCATTACACATGTTCCACCTCCTGGCGAATACGGGCGGCGAATACCATCACGCAGCCATCAGGAGATTGCTGGCGTGCTTCCTGTTCGCTGGTGGCCTCGATGTGAATTACGCGCGGTTGTGCCGTGCTCAGGGCGATAAAACGCCAGATGTATTTATTCAGGTTGTGCGAGTCCCGCCCTTGCGGGTGTGTGGTATGATTTCTCATAGCTACCTCGATACTCTTGCTATCGTTGGTGGTTAGACGCCCTGCATGTGTGCCACCACTGCGGGGCGTTGTCGTTTCTGCACCTTGCATCAACAAGGTGTTGAACACCAATTTAAGCCCAGGTGTTAAACACGTCAAGTGTTGAACACTTATTTTTTTTCCTGCATACTGCATTTGTTTTTTGTAAGGGGTACACAACATGGCGACAAAAGCAGTAAACGCAAAATCACAAACAGTTGCGGCAAGGGTTCCGCATGAAGTTATGAACAATGTTGAGGCGGTAAAAATGCCTGGTGAAAGTACAGGGCAGTTTGTAACAGCAGCATTAAAGCGAGAAGTTGAATACCGCCAGCGCCGCAAGGCCAAAGAACAGGAGTAACCATCACCAGCGCCGTGGTGTGAGGAACTACGGTGCATCGTTTTACAGGGCTGCGCCATGACCAACAAAGAATCAACCAATACACCATCACCGGCACGGAAAAGACAGCGCAGAAAGATAGCGTACGAGCATGAGTCAAACAGATTCGCGCCCTGTGCGTTTATCCTTGAGAAATTCCTTAAAGAGTACAGGCGCACAAAAATGGGGTCGCATACCTGTAAAACATCGCGGCATGGCAATGTTAAAGAGCAGGAATAGCCCACCAGCAAGCCAGCATATTCACCATAATGACCCTCAGTTAAACATAGAGTCATTGGTGCAAAGCTGACACATTGCCCACCAGCCGCAAATCTGGCATTGTTGGCGATGCGTTCAAGTATGTAGCTTTCCCACTGGCGGCCCTCTGCGGTCGCCTTTGTTTTATCCAGAACGAAATCAGACATCAGATTGATCAGCACCTGGCGACCTGACAAAATCGCATCAGTCGCGCCACCAGCAAAATTTTTTGCTTTCCGGACAGTGTGACCAACGACATTTTGCAGCAAAATATTCTGCATTTCTGGCGTGCTGTAGTAACGGTGATCAGCGCCTTCACTCTGTGCGACCACAACGCTATAATCTGCCTCGTAGACAGTAAGCAATATGGCGCAGTAGGCTATTCGTTCACAAAGGCGCTCCGGCAACGGGGCGCTTTCTCTTTTTGTAACGGTCAGAGCGTTACACATGGCTGTTTTCCTCCATGCGACGGGCTAACCAACGCTGCGAAAGACGAATTAATTCAGCCTTCCGCTGGTGGTAGTCCTGGCCTAACTCAATCAGCGTGATATTGCTCTGCTCAAGGTAAGAAAGGTGCTCAAGCTGCAACGTGCTCATGTGGTCGCGTGGTTCGCCTGTAATGCCGTTCGCCAGTGCCCACTGTTTTGCAGTCATGCCACCCAGCACGATACGCGCCAGCATGTTCGCTTCCGTGGTGTAGTGGTGCTGGAGTGTGTTTTTACCCAGTTCAGCCCGGTACGCCTCCAGCGCGGCACACATTGGCTTAAAGTAGCTGGCAACTGTGATACGGGCTTTCAGTTCCCGGCGTAACGCTGCGGAACGAACAGGCGCAACCTTGTGTAGCTCCTCCTCGCATTTGATAAAGTACTGGCGAACGGCGCGGCCCTGTTCGGTACGTTCGACCATCGCCAGTTCTTTCGCCATGTTCACGGTGATGATGTACTCAAGAGCTGTTTGCTGGCGAGATTTTGCGCTCACCGGATCGGGTCGGCTCAAATATTCAACAACCTCATAATCCACGCCTTCCGTGAAGCCGTATTCTTCAATGCGCCCCTTGATCCACGAACGGAAAACGCGCCCTACACCTAACGCCTTATGTAACGCTCTGGCACTAACAATATTGGTTTCACTCCCGCCAATAACGCCGGAAATAATCGGGATAATTTCGCCGAGATTTTGCAGATTCTGGTTTTCAGGCCGAACGAAGCCCCGCCCCTGTACGGGCATTTTTGGAAATTTCATAAAAACTCCTGCTATCGAATTAAGTTACTTTTATTTGCTGGTGGATAGCTGGGGGCAATAGCCCCGTAGCCATTTAATCAGGTAGCTGTTCCGCGTGATTCCGCAATACGCTGATTAATCCACTCGTCAATTTCACTCTCAACGAAAGCAATAGCTCGCGAGCCAATTTTAACTGATGCAGGAAATTTACCTTGCCCCATAAGGCGATAAATCCATGCCTTGCTATATCCAGTTCTACGCTGAACTTCTGTTAAACGAATAAGCGTATTTGACATATATTTACCTCATAACGTCTACTCAATTTGACGAGGTAATCATGGCACAGAAATAACGAATATTTTCATACCCTCAGGCCTAATGGTTACCGGAAGGAAATCTACCCTAAGGGTGATGGTAATCGGGAGGAAATCTACCCTAAGGGTGATGGTAAAATTGACGGGGAAGATAAAAAAATACCCTCAGGGTAACAGTAAATCACCCTCAGGGTATGCGGTATGGTGCGTTAATCCGGCTTTGCGTTCTTTTGGCTGTTGTCTCGGTTAATAGGGCAGGCAGTCCTCTCTATGAGCGTTGCAAGTGCATTACTTGCCCCCCACTGCTTAAGCTCCCTGGTTATCGCTTCTTGATTTCCCCTGGTGGCAAAATCATTTTCTGGATCGTAATTGGCCCACTCTCTGTTTCTAATCTCAATAGCCTTAGCTAATGGGTCTTTATCCCAGTATTTATATAAGTGTATCGGGCGCTCTTGCTCTAACTGCTCTATCCTTGCCCTTAACTCTGCGTTTTCTTTTTCCAGCATTGCGATTTGGGATAATAAATCATCCTCTGTACGCAACTCTTTCTTTTCAATATCGCGTCCTTGTGCCTCGTCATTTTCAGAAGAGTTAGCGCCTTCCAGCTTCGTTAACGCGTCAAGGACATCGGGAAAAATTGCGAAAATTTCACCCCTTATAAATCCAATGTTCTCAAATTCGGGATCTTCCCAATAACCGGACACCAGAAAACCATTTTCATCCCTCTCACCAGGTAAACAACCACGTTTCCGAACCGCATTCAGATTTCTATAAAGAACATCATTATCAAATTCATCCCGATACGGGTTACAAAAAGATTCCAACAGCTTAAATTCATTTACTGTGTACAGGCGGATATGTTCTCCGCTTATTCTCCTGAGTATCCAAGTTATGACATCTGAAACATCATAATCATCACCAGCGACCTTAAGCACGACCTCAAGAAATTCACGTAAAGAAATAAAATCTTTTTTGTATTCGTTTAATTCGGCATGAATATCAATCATACGCACACCTCAGCGTCCTCTACTGTAGTGGCTGTACCAGTCCGTCGAGGTGTACGGATTTTCGGGAGCGACCCTAGACACAGCCTTTTCTTTCGTCGCTCAAAGTCTACTACTGTATACTCAACCAGTCACCCGCATTTTCCGAACTCACCATGCACCACATTTCCGCCATGCTCGAGCGAATCCATATAATCAGCGTACCACTGAAGCATTTCCCGCCGCCCATCCAGATATTGCGCATGGTTGTATGTGCCACGAATTGAGTTTTTATCGACGTGCGCAAGCTGTGTCTCTATCCACGCGGTGTTATAGCCCTGCTCATGCAAAATGGTGCTCATAGTGTGCCGGAAGCCATGACCAGTAACCTTTCCGTTATAGCCGATGCGTTTAAATACTTGGTTTATGCTAGCCTCGCTCATTGTTTTCCTTGGATCATTACGGCCGGGAAACATAAGCGGATAATTGCCAGTTAGTTCTTTAATCTGCCCAATAAGCGAAAGAGCCTGCTCAGACAAAGGCACTACATGAGGGCGACGCATTTTCATCCGTGAAGCAGGTATCTCCCAGATAGCCTTGTTGAGATCGATTTCATCCCATAATGCACCGCGCAGTTCGCCAGTCCGCAAACCGGTGATAATCAGTAAACGAGCCGCCATAACAACCAATGCACTTCCTGAGTAACTGGACAATGCCTTGAAAAAATCAGGTAATTCTTTGGCTGTGAGGAAAGGATAATGATTAGATTCATGACCTTGCATCGCGCTGGTGAGATCCGGTGCAGGGTTATACTCAGCACGTCCAGTGACAATTGCATAGCGGAAAACTTCCCCACATCGCTGCCTCACTTTTTTGGCTTTTTCGGTAGCACCGCGCCCCTCGATGCGCCGCAGCACATTCAGCAGTTCAAGTGGTTTGATTTCGGCGATTGGTTTTTTGCCAATGTAAGGGAACACATCTTTGTTGAAGGCTTCGAGGATGTCTGAAGCATAACCAGCAGACCATTTTTTTAATTTGCTGCTGTGCCACTCAAGGGCAATATCTTTGAAGGTGTTGTTTAACTGCGTTTCCCGGGCAATCTTTTCCTCTCGTTTCGCTTCCATCGGATCGATACCCCCAGCGATACCCCTTTTAGCTTCTTCACGTTTTGCACGAGCATCAGCCAAGGTAACTTCAGGATACACACCTAGTGCTAACAGCTTCTCTTTACCAGCTACACGATACTTGAAGCGCCAATATTTTCCTCCACTAGGTTTTACCAAGAGATACAGACCACCACCATCAGCCAGCTTGTAAGCCTTCTCTTTTGGCTTGGCAGTGTCTATTTGACGGGCATTGAGTTTCACTTGGGGGTACCTCCACTAAACCGAACAGCAAATACCCCCAAAAGTACCCCCAATTGACTGTAGATTTTGGAGTACTTAAGTAGACGTCAAAAGACTAAAAGGGGCGCTAACATGCGGATTATAAGAGGTTTTTAAATACTTGAGTAGACTTGGGGATACATTAGAATGGTGCCGATAATAGGAGTCGAACCTACGACCTTCGCATTACGAATTATAAGAATCCGCTTCTAATTCAAAGCATTACCCCATCAACACTGCGCTCACACGTCCCACCACATCAAAACATGTAAAGCCTTGCAAGCCATTGTGAGGCCTTATGTGTCTCAGTTTTGTCCCACCTTGTATTATGACTTGCATAGCCAATGAAGATAAACGTGACGACAAACAGCGCAGCAGTTTTCTTTTCCTTCATACTTTCCCCACCCAGCATGCATACCTTTCTGCCATAACTGTAGTGAATGTCTGTTATGAGCGAGGAGCGGACATATCCGCCTATGTTAGTGTCGCAGTATATAAATCAACGAGAAACAGGCCAATGCTGAGCGAAGGCAGCTCACAGGATAAGGCAGACATTCGTTAGAAGAATGGTACGTAAGCAAAATACCATTAAAATACTCTTTAGCAAAGTATCTATACAGGGCCGAGGAAATCTATACCCAGAAGCTGTTGGGGCACAAATGGCCCATCTAAACGGGTCGCTATAATGATAACAGGGTTTTGTCGCCGGTTACACAATGCGCGAGAAATTGTATCTCGCGCGCACGCATTTATATTTTAACCATTAAGTTATCGAGTACTGATGAAGCTATTCTTTTTATATATCGATAAAGGCCTCTATCTGTCGACTTGGAAAAAGTCAAATAAATCTCCTTCTTTGACTGGGTATCCAGTTTTTTATAGCTTTCGAGAAGAACTTTAATGAACACCTCATCATTAACGATGTTTTTCAACATATCCCTAGATTCTTTTTTTTCATCAGAAGTCATTTCCTTTAAAGATTCAATTGCTATTCTTAACTTTAATTCATCTTCATCTATCCTTTTAATTGTCGCTTCCAAATCCCCTATGCTTTTATTGATAGATTCAAGCTCACTAAAGCTCTTTGCCATTTCAGTTGCAAGCTCTTCATTAGCCTTAACTTTTTTACGAGTATGCATGATAGATGTAGCTAAGCCTACAATTGCCGCTAAAGAAGACACTATCAACCCAGCATACATAAATATAATATCCTCCATTACATACCTCTCGTAAACTTAAAGGAGAAAACAGGCTCACATTCTACCACGTGTTTATTAAATCGTTCGAGAAGATGAAATATAAATATTACAGCCAGTAGTATCACCGTAACTACATAGTACCAGGTATATATAATAACTTTTGGCTCACTAACTTTACCGTAAAGATAAGCGAGAATGAAACCACAAAAAATCCCTAAGCAAAAAATAGCTTTATCTCGAGAAGATACACCGATGGAAAAAGAGTATATTGATGCAGTAATTGTTAATGATTGTATTGAAGGGTGAGTTCCTGTGTTAATTGACTCAAAAAGTAATGGAAGCAACGGGAATATCATATAGAATATAATACTACCTGTAAAATCACTATATTCTTCACGCCAACCAATTGGCTTTCTGGGAAGTTTATTAGGAAACTCAGAGGTATCTCCACTCATTGTAATTTCTCTCTCAGTAATTTGTGCAACTTTTATCACTGTCAACCATGAGGTAGCAAGGATTTTGATGGCATATTTTAACAAAATATCCACTTAGAGGTATGAACTTCCGCTTCTGGCACACAGAGCTCTAGAGACAGTGGTGTAAAATCATGGAGGAGCGGTGGGATGAGGTGCTAATCTTTTCATGCAAAAAATACGTAAAATCAATAACGGCTGGACATCATTCAATACTCGCACTATCGAAAGTCCACCATCCAGCCGCAGCAAGTTCTTGCATACGACGTGTCTGCGGGTTCAACTCCCGCCAGCTCCACCAATCATGATTGGACGGTGCAAGGACAACACCAATAAAAACAGGAAGTTAGCAGTTTCAGCAGGACACCGACCAGACGGTGAGGAGACAAAAAAGGATACGCAAAGGAGCCGCGGCTCCCAAGTGACATGAAAGCCCGCTGATGCGGGCTTTTTCGTTTTTATTACCTGCGGCAACACGCTATCCCTCTTCGTGTTATGGGATGGAATTCCTTTTTACCTTCATTGGTACTTTCGGATACCAGATAACACCATTACCTATTTGACCAATGGCAGCGAAGCTGGTTTAAATAACCTCTCTAGCAAACAAGTACAACTAAGTTAAGTGGCCAAAAAAATCGCAATAAAACGTGCAATTACATTAACTAAGTAGGACGTTTTTAACACAAAAACATCGATTAAAAAACGCACTGTGACAAACACTGAAAAAACAAGCATCACACACATTTTTTATTCATGTTTATCAATATGTTAAAACATAACCTTACTAATCTTGAATTCATCATCCGCTAATGTAGTTATATTATAAATAGCGCAGTGTGACACTCAATGAAACCATCCATAGAACAACTTCTACATATCTACGGGCCGATGTCCTCATCTGCCTTAAGAGAAAAACTGATAGCCAATGGCCTAACAGAAGTTAACGCCAGACAGCGAATCTCCCGCGTTGGAGGTGATGTTCAACGTTTTACTCATTTTTCTTTGCCCAAAAATGAAGCATTTCTCTATCTGACAAAGGACTATAACTCTCGTCGATATTGGATTGCATTGCTTGAAAGTCATGTAAATGCAAGAACAGTCTATGCTCACACCTTTTTCGCTTTCCACCCTTATCAAGGGGCGATCCCGACATATCTTTTTAGCAAGGTTTCAGGGAGTCCGGACAAACTGAAGGGACACATTGCGTCAAGCCGTCTTGAAGCGCAATTGCTTAAAGGTTCAGTTCTGCGTAGGGAAGTTGATGTCGTTTTGGGGGATTGTCTTGTTACTTACATAAATAATATTAACGGGGTAACGGATACCCAACATGTCCGAAACCAATTGCTGGTTGAAGATATTCTCATTAAAGGTGTAGCTGACTGGATTAGACACAATGGCCTTGGCAGCTTTAATAAGGTCCAAGTCCGTAACTCTCAGAATATGCCTTCATTTAGCCATCACCATTGGGACATATGTGCTCCGTCATATATTATGCCTTTAGCAACAGTACAAAAAGGTGAAATGAGTAATGGCTTCATTGTTGCAGATGTCATATACAATGATTTAGATAGCAAAAGCATCCAAACCTATCTCACGAAAGTACAGCGATGCAGAAATATGCGAAATACTCGCCCGTTTCTAGCTATGCTGATTGCAGAACGTTTTGATCCAGAAGCCTTTCGCCTTGCGAAACAAGCTGGTGTAATGGCTACAACAGTATCTAACCTACTTGGTCAAGACATTTCAGCACTACTGTCCAGTTTATTAAATACTCTTAATCGTGCCGGTGCCATTGCGGCAGCAAACCCAGAAAAAATCAATGAACTATTTAAAGGACTTACGAGGATTGAAGGCGCCGCAATCAATATAAGAGGCGTAATGTTTGAAATGTTAGTTGGTCACATCGTACTGAAAACCCAAAATGTCAGCACTGTTGACTTGAATAAACAAATCAGTACCGAGGCAGGTAAGGCTGAAATAGATGTGATTGGTTTTAGAGGCGAAGCAGAAATTAAGTGCTACGAATGTAAAGGCTATGAAGTTAAGCGACTAATTTCAGTCGAAATGATCGAAAAGTGGCTCGAACGAGTTCAACGCATCAGAAAATTCTACAGTCAGATTCATGTGTACCGTGACCGAAAAATGACTTTTTCATTCTGGACCTCATCAGATTTTGAACCTGAAGCACTTGAGCTGCTGCTTCATCAGAAGCAAAGAAATACAAAAATATCATTAGACTGGAAAAATGGACGTGACATTCTTTCCATTGTTAAGGAAGACAATCTGAAATCAATTGCAGATGTTCTTCAGGAACATTATCTTCGACACCCACTGGCTCCTGATGCAGATATGTAATGTGGATAAGCCTAAGGTTTATTTAGCTGCCTTTGATGCTGTCTATTACCGAATTGTGATGGTCTGCCCAGAACAAAAATATCATTCTGGGAGAATTGATTTAGAGGGTTCACCGGCTCTAAGAGGCCGATATGTGGCTAGTGTCTGAGTTCCCAACAGCTCGACAGTTTGGGCTGTAAAGTTGTGCTGTCTGCCAGCATCAATCTTTACCGGTGGCCTGCATCATGTCTAATCCCTGCCTACAGGAAATTTTCGGTATAGTGTTGACACTCCTACATCATAAATTAATGCTACGCGCTGACGCGTTTCTCCTGCAGCGATTAGTCTCCCTGCCTGCGCCCACTGCTCATCCGTTAGTTTTGGCTTACGTCCACCAATTCGTCCCTGTGCGCGAGCAGCTTCCAGTCCAGCTTTTGTTCGTTCAACAATCAGTTCACGCTCCATTTCAGCCAGGGCCCCCATCACATGAAAGAAAAAGCGCCCCATTGGGGTACTGGTATCAATTGAATCCGTCAGACTACGAAAGTTAATGCCTCGTTCGCGCAACCCCTCCACCAGCACGACAAGATGCCGCATACTGCGCCCCAGTCGGTCCAGTTTCCAGACCACCAGCGTGTCACCTGCCGATAATGTCCTGAGCAGTTTTTTCAGTCCTGGTCTGTCGGACTTAGTGCCACTGATCTTATCTTCAAAAATCAGCTCACATCCTGCGCACTCCAGCGCATTACGCTGCAATTCCGTATTCTGGTCATTTGTTGATACGCGGACATAGCCAATAAGCATGAGCATTCCCCTGAGTAAAAACCGGGGATGATGCCAGTTAGCCATAATCTCTGCATTTTCTTAAACGTTGGTTTGGGAGAAGCGGCAAAACGGGATGTGGGGACAGGGGAAAATCAGATACCGGACATGACCTCTTTTGCCAGTGGTGATGGATGGATGAAATTACC
>SKEZ01000871.1_pt1 | contig 19897 bp, 19 predicted proteins | sample 4843881 | NCBI WGS metagenome assembly SKEZ01 (sample SAMN11008796, study PRJNA524170) | human gut metagenome | isolation source: fecal sample from pouch patient p1, p46 | place: Israel: Tel-Aviv | reverse complement strand
TTCACTGCGAAATTCAGGCGAATGCTGTTTACGGGGTTTTTTACTGGTTGATACTGTTTTTGTCATGTGAGTCACCTCTGACTGAGAGTTTACTCACTTAGCCGCGTGTCCACTATTGCTGGGTAAGATCATACTTGCTTCATAAGCATCACGCAAAAGCTGCAAAACAGCATCTTTCCCGGAACCAGCATCAAGAACTCGCCGTTCGCTTCTTCCCCTGAAATGATTAACTCCGGTATCATGTGCGCCTTATGTGATTACAACGAAAATAAAAACCATCACACCCCATTTAATATCAGGGAACCGGACATAACCCCATGAGTGCAATAGAAAATTTCGACGCCCATACGCCCATGATGCAGCAGTATCTGAGTAACCAATCTAATGTTATGAAAATTATACAGTAATTATCCTGGAATTTTCTTTGGTCTACGTATGGGATACATTTTTTGGACTCTAACCGGGTGTTCGAAGTCGCTTCAGATAGAAAAGGTTCTTCCACTTGGCTGGCTTCGGTAGGAGCATAAAGCGATGGTGAGCCTTGAAGGACGAAAGGCTACTTCAAAAACAAAGTAACCTTTCCAATATCCCCATATATGGGGCAAGTAGTATATTAACTGCACATGGTGCAGGAGACGTATGACATAAAAACTCTTTTATTTATGGCATACTTAATAAATAACTTATTTTTTATTTATGTCAATAGGTTTTGTTAAATATTTTTATAATAATTAATCGCCAGATTTATATTATAGCTTCGCTTGTGCAAGCGAAGATCTTATTGTTCTTTAATGAGTAATGCCAATTATAAGATAAGCAAGGGCTAACCCTACGAAGCTACTGCGTATGCTTCTTCGGGTTGACCTTGCTTTTCCGCCCTTTGGTTGGAAAAGAATAAACATTAAGTTATCAACATAAAAAAGGCAGGATAGATAAACCACCTGCCAATCATTCTATTTTAATGGTTTGAGAAAGCCATTATTACAAAAATCCATGCAATTACTAAGAGCTATATATAAAGCTGTTTTCCAATGGTTTTTTGAGTAACTCCTCTCCAAACTAATGGCCTCTTCATGTAAGAAGCCAGACAATTCCTGTGCAGAGTGATTTGTGTTAAATATCCTTTGAAAAGTTGCTTTTTTACGCGATATCTCAGCAACAGCTTTAATTTTAAAGCGTTTATTCAATCCTAAATGAGTGAAGTGATTATGAATTAACTCTGAAAAATCAGGTTCTGAAATTTGAGGATTAATTGTAAAATCAATTTTAATCTTTTGATTAACGATAATGTTAGCAGTTAAAAAATATAGATCGGGAAATCCATCATAATATGTATGAATAAAAATTCGCTTTCCATTTCGCATTTTAAACTTCGTTTTTTTATAAGAACTATTACATGTTGCACAAATGGGGATAAGGTTTTTTGAAAAAACTGAAAATTCTGGGAATAATTCTTTTGGGATATAGTGATCGAGTGTTGATGGATCTCCGATGCCACAATATGGACACTCATCAAAATCATCTATATTTGGAGGAAAAAGAATATTACTACTTATTGTTTTAAAAGTCTTAGTTTTGGATGTGTACGCATGATGCAAACTAACCTTTTGGTCGCTACTTAATACAATCGGAACAAGATTCTCTTGTGCCGTACTATTAGCTAAATGCATGTCATATGCATTTTTTACATTTTGAGATATCGCAGTAAGGTTTGTTTTATTGATACCACGTTTTTCACTTATAATAGTATCTAAAGAAATTTTATCGTCTGTCGCTGGGATCGGCAAATTTCTCATCATTAAGTACCTTTTATTTACCGAATGAACTTAAGAAAGATCTTGCAGTCATACCTAAACGTTTCCCAAATAATTTATCAGCATCATCTGCAGAATATCCATCTCCAGCTAATGTAGTTAGTGTTTGATAGAAATTAGAGTCTTCTATTGAAACTTTAAACACATCTTCTGTAAGAGTTGAAATTTCCTCACCAAAACATTCTTTTTTTAGTTTTTTAACTTTCGGAGATAATATTGTACCATCTAATACCTGTACGAATTTAGAAGGTGTTTCTTGTAATATAACAGGTGAATGAGTTGCAATTATTGCGTATGAATTAAACTTAGTGAGCATAGCTCGAACTGAATGCATGAAAGACGCAATCAGAGATGGATGAAGATGAGTTTCAGGTTCATCTATAATGACGAGACTGTTATCTTCGATATGCTCATAAATACTACTTAAAATAGAAAGAACAATTTTTTGACCTGAACTTAATTTGTCAAAACTTTTTATAAACTGCCTCTTATCTAAAAATCTAAAAGAAGGGTCATTAATTACAGGTTTGATTTTTTCATTCCAATCGCTTAATGCCCCATCTTCTTTAATTTTTTCATAATTCTTTTTGAATTCATCTGCCACTTCATCTACATTTTTAAGCTTATACTCATTAATGCCATCTATTCTTTCTCTTAAACCACAGTACTTATAACCAAATATATGCCCCTGAGAATCCAATTCTTTTATTTCTTCATCATTTTTCCCTGGGATTTCAAAATTATCAAATGCGGAATAAGATACAACTATCACATTACCAAATCCATGTGTAGTATTTTTGAATTTATTTTTCCTTGCACTAACCAATTCATTTTTATCATCATAGCCGTAGCCAGATATTGTTTTTGCTAAATCTGATAATAATTGCGTTTTTCCTGTGCCATTTCGCCCTATGATAATATTTATATTCGATGGTATTAATGAATCACGTTGCTCAACAAAGGAAAACTTTAACTCATAAGGCTCTTCAAAACCTTTAAGTTTACTCTGAAAAACAAATGAATGGCACTCATTTAAAGTTACCTGTTCATTATTTCTTGTATAGAGTTCTCTGGCAAAAATAAGTGCCTGCTCAGCAGTACTAAATCTTACTGCCGATGTTTTGAATTGGGTCAAATCAGAAAAACTTTCATAAATAATATTATTATATGCGCAGTCATTCAATGACTCTAACACCCTTTTCTCTATTTCTTGTCCAAGTCTACGTAATGAAACATAATAATCTTTATTTTGTCCCAATGAACAAAAACGTTCATCCAGATTATCAATTCCATTATCAACAATAACCCTTCCAATTTCGATAGTGTTATCGATAATCTTAACTTCACCTATATGATGCTCTATACCATTAATATAAATCTTAAGATCAAAAGTAGACTTATAAGAATAATCGTCCCAGTTATTTTCAGTTAAAAGTAGAAAGTTTTTATCTTTAATTTTACTGTCATGCTTAGTAAATATTTTCATAATAGACTCTCAAATTTATTATTTAATCATCCATTCTACCCCAAAAAATTTTTTTAATAAAGATAATTAATACGCCATGGCATGATACTTTGAGTGTTTATAGATCAGATGGGTATGCCGTATCTGATTGTTCACTGACCTCTATCAAATCATAAATCCGAATAATAATTGCAGCAATTTAGACTAAGCCATTCATTAAATGAAAAATTTTACAATTAAACAAATATGTTATTTGTTTTTCACAAGAACGGAAGCGTTTATATCTCTTTATTATAAAAATAAATTTGAATTTTATTTATTTCTTAATATATATTCTCTTTAACAAAAACAATAAAGGAGAATAAAAATGAAAAAACAAAACTACTCAACCTTCACAAGTTATCTTTCTAAAACGCACAAAAATGTAGATCTTTATAGATTGTACAACCCACATTTTTCAAGCTTCTGCAAAAGCTACAGTTATGACCATGATTTCTATCTTACCTATTTCTCTCGTCATATGATTACAGAGAGAAACATTCTAACTATATTCTCAATTTACGCACACTTCTCTTATGGCATGACCAAGAAAGAAACGATCAAAGATTTCATACTGTTTCTTAAAAATATTAACTCAGTTGTTTTCTGGAAATCATTCTCCTTCCGTGGTTGTAATGTTATTTATTTGGACAAAAAGCGAGAACAAAAAGAAATATCATGGTTTACCTTTTCACGAATATATGACGAAGTTTTAGGGATAAAAGAATATCAATTTAATAACAATACTTATAGAAAAACAGCATAACAGGGGATAAGCAACAATGAAAAAAGCTAAATCAATAAGAAAAACAATAAAGATCATTACAACTAAATCCAGGTTACCTAAACGGTTCAAAAGGATACAGTATAGATAATAGAGGTATATTAGAAATATGAATTCAATGTGAAATATCAATACCAGACTCAAGACTATATATCTAAAGCTAAACCGGGTAAGTCTTAAACTATTTTAAGACACTCCTTTATCCGGTGTTTATTTTTTCACGATTATACACTTGACGTTTTATTATTATCTTTTATATATAGTTCATGACACGATTAAAATTTAGGTATTTATATGCATTATAATCCTCAAAAACAACAGCCTGATTTAACAAAAACATCGAGAAGGGGAAAATTTCATACTGAACGGTTACCAGAGAATGAAATCAGATCATACTGTGTAAGTGTCAGATTAAATGAAAATGAATTATCTATTCTGGAAGAAAAAAGAGGTTCCTATAAAAAAGGAGAATGGCTCAGGATGGCTTCGCTGAATAAACTTCCTTTGGTATTACCAGAGATTAATAAAAGTGCATGGGTAGAGCTTGGTCGCCTTTCACAAGATTTAAATCGCCTGCTGACATACCTCGATGGTAAAAGTCCAGACAGCGATCCAACCCTGACAGAAATGCATGTAATCAAACGGCAGGTGCAGTCACTTCGCACTCTTCTACTTCCCTCAACTTTTTGGAGTAATACAAATGAAAGGTATGCAGAAAATCAAGAGAGGTAAGCAATTTACAGGAGTAGTTGTCTATGCACTTGAACCGGCTTCACACCATAAAACTGATCCCAGGGTTATTGGTGGCAATATGGCTGGCAACCATATCGTTGACCTTATTCGCGAGTTTGGACAAACAAAACTTTTACGACCTGATATCAAAAAACCGGTATGGCACAACTCTCTTCGCTTACCGCATGGAGAAAAATTGTCAGAAGCACAATGGGCAACCGTAGCCGACGACTATATGTCCCGTATGGGTTTTAATGATACTCATCTTCGTTGCTATGTTCTTCATAATGATGAGGCGGGACAGCATATTCACATTATTGCCAGTCGTATCGATATTACTGACGGAAAGTTGTATTTGGGAAAAAATGAGAACCTTGCCAGCACTCGAATTATCAGTGAGCTTGAAAGAATACATGGTCTCACAGAAACAGCAACTACTTCAAACCGACGATCTCAGAGCATAAAGAAGCTTTCGCGCAACGAAAAGATGCTCTCTGAACGAACGGCAACTCCCTGCCCAAAAGCCGCTTTGCAAACTTGCATCGATAATGTGTTATCCAATCGCCCAGATTTGTTATCGTTCATTCAACAACTGGAACAAGTGGGTGTAACCTGCCAGCCCAACATTGCTTCGACGGGCAAAATGAATGGTTTTTCATTTGAATTTCAGGGGATTGCCTTCAAGGCTTCGCAGCTTGGGAAAAGGTATGCTTGGTCAAATATTCAGACACTTATTGATTACTCGCCTGGACATGTAAAACTACTTAATACAAGATCTAAATTTGCTCCAGCTCCTTGTAAACAGCCAGAAGCACAACATCCCAGCAGAGAAACTATTCTCGATAAACTACTACAACTCGACGAGCAAGTCAGAAATGAAAGGGAGAATGAACTTGCCCAAACCATCCAGTTGAACCAAAAACTACGCTTTACGGCCCATCAGATATCCAGACAACACCAATCCCACTTCCAGATGTGGCTTCCATTTCTTAGCAAGCTCATACAACTGCTCAGACAGTTGGATAGTTCTCTGTTGTATGCGACCGCTCGTCCCTTTAGACAAATCTATCATCTTCACTTACTTGCCTCCTCTCCTAAACCTGGCGATGAAATACATTCAGAACAATTGGTTAGCAAAGGATCCAACTACAAACCACATTTCATATAGTTTATTTTTACAATTTAGTCAAGAAATTATTGATCGTTTATATAGATCGATAATTCAATTGTGATAGATAGAAACTATCAACAAGAATCCATCGATCGGTACAAGCAATTTTACTAAAGCAGTTCATTCATTGAAAATGCTCAAAAAGACATCGCCTTAAATCAGGTCAGGGAGTTGCAATGAGTAAGCAAACTGTTCAGTGCCCCTTTTGTTTTAAAGAAAGTCCCCACGGCGTAAAAATATGCACCGGATGCCATGCAAAGGTGGCCTATGGTGAAAGTCCGCTCAGTGTGGCCTTCCTGTTTCAATTCGTGGCCTTCGGTCTCGCATGGTTAGTATATTCATTGACCGATAGCACTTCTGTTTCAGTCATTACGTTTTTTGCCAGCATCATTATTCTTATCTGTATAATTAAAAAGACATATGCAAACAGAGTTGTTTTTATTCAACGAAATTAATTCTGCACTGCATAAAACATTAAAATGAGAGAGCCTATGAACAGACTTATTGCTTCTGTATTTTTTATTTCCGTTTCCTTTACTTCTGGTTGCTCAACATCAGGCAATCAACATCTCAAAAACAAAACATCACAAAGTCTACAGTCGCAAATTACTAAAAATAAGACAACGAAATCAGAAATCACCGCCCTCCTGGGCGAGCCAGATACAAGAACCACTCTTGATAACGGTAATGAAGAATGGACTTACTTTATGAATAACAATCAGTTTGACGCCACCACATTCATCCCGATCGTTGGATTACTGACGGGTGGTTCACAGACACAGGCAAAAAGACTCGAAATCGAATTTAAAGACGAAACGGTCAGAAAGTGGACGTTCTCAGAAAATAACAGCAAGATGAAAACCGGTCTTATTCAATAACGCACTCTACCGTCTGGAATTATTTTATGAAAACATATGCAATTACTACACTCATTGCCTCAATTTTTTTACTGAGTGGCTGTAATAATGAGCCCTCCGAGCAAGAACTTTATAATGCAATGAATAAGGTCGTGGAGCAGACGAATGCCATCGTCACATCCATAGCCGGTAAAGATGTCCCAAAAGACGCACTGCGGGAATTAAAATCAGTCAAAAAGCATGACTGTGTGAAAGTATCGGATAAAAGCTATAAATGTAATGTGACGGTTGTTGTCAATAACGACAAGGCCACCGCAGCTGTCACAATGGTCAAAACGGATGATGGCTGGCAGGTCGTAGATAAGTAAAATTCCAGAAAATTATCCCCGCAGGCAGGATCCTGGATAACCAACTCCTGCTTTTTCTTACCCACATATCTCACCGTGCCACGAACTGAATAGTGTGCATAAAGCACATTACCTTATCCTCATAGCCTTTTCCTGCCACCTATAGGTGGTGGTACGTAATTCAATGAATGTGAAATGCTCTTCCTTTCATACTGTGCCAGCAAATCTGCATAGAGTTGTTCAACCTCCATGAGGTTACCAGAAATATAATCCACAAGCCCATTCAAGCAATAAAGCATCGTATGGCTGTTGTTGAGCTTTATTAGCACATTAGCCCTGAGTGATGAAACTACACCTGTGAACATCTGCATAATATTATCGACATGAAAACACGAGTTACAGTATTGCTTACGTGAGTAATAATATTTAAGATGATATCCGACGAAAAGCACATACAGCTTTCGGTAAAACACAGCATTAATAGCATCATCACGATGCTGAGTGATATATTTATCAATCAACTGGATAAATTTTTCTTCCTGCGAAAGAGTAATGTTATTACACATAGCTTGATCCTTTTTTAGTTTTATAATCAAGTACTATCATGCCAACATAAAAAATCAACACCTAAAACAAAATATTTTTTTATCATTACCAATGAGAAATAATTATCATCTTACTTTTTGGAAACAAAACAATAATATATGTAAGTTAAATAACAATCTTCCTTTAATCGAATTTAAAACCAATTAATAAAAAACCTTCTACGGATATTTATGACAAAGTGCTTCGCACTGGCTTACGCCCCGTATACTGATACGAAGATATTGGTTAATACTTCTCTACGGACTTTCTTGCAGCACCGCTGAGTGCACAAAGCACTCACTCGCAGAAGTAGAAATAATTTTCCAGAGGTTTTCGGCGAAAGCCGGTTTTTATAATCATGTAATACAATGATTTTCAGTTATTCTGATATCTAAGCTCTTCTGCGACAACCTTGCTCATTCATTTAACTCCAGATATCTGTATATAGCGTAATTATTTACATTTAGTCCAAAAAAATAATGATAACCGAAGTCCAATGGCGCAACACTGAAGTTGCGCAGACTTCATTACATTTATACACATAAGCATAATGGGTATATTCGATATTGAATCAAGCAAGACAATATGGCAGATCCAATTAGTATTATAATGCTATGGTTTCTTATTTCTTTATTTATCTTTTATCTTGCGAAAGACAAATAAAATAAAACTAAGTAAATCATAACATTACATCGGATGAGCGGTAATGACTTCCATGAAGTAAATTTATTTATTTTATAACCTGAAACATTAAATCTACCACCCATAGTATTTAATTCAATACTCCATATATCAATATAGATAAAATAACTTGTGTTTTTATGAATAAAAATTTGACAATTAAATAAAATATGCAATATATATTATCAGATAAACAACAAAAGGAGATAATATGATAAATACAAATGTTATTCTAACCAGAGAACAAAAATCCGCGATTGCAGAAGCATTAGACGTATCATTAGACGATTTAGAAGAACTTAGAATTAAAGCCAGTAATAAAAGGAAAACTTCCTTTAAGGATGATTTTTCCATGATCTTTAAAACAAATATCGGCACTCTGGCAAAAATGAAGCTAACACCAACTTCTTTTCGAATAATTATTTATCTTTTTTCAATCATTGATTATGGTAATATTCTTGTTAACTTCTCTCAATCAAGGGTAGCAAAAGATTTAGGACTACAAAAATCTAATGTTTCGAGAGCATTTAAAGAACTATTTGAAAAGAAAATACTTATTCGCAATACAGAAGACGATCATGTATATTTGAACTCTAATTTATGTGTTAAAGGGATTCCTCATAAGTTTAATGAGGAACAAATGGACAAATTCAAGAGATCCAAAGCAGAAACGGAGGACTTTGATAATTCATTCAGTTTTTATAGATCACGAAAAAAAACCACGAATTAACTTTTTTAAATAACAAAAAGATTAATCATAATAGGATTACTTTAAGTCTTTTAAATTTCATAACCTGGCACTGAGATATAACCTTGTTCCGTATGAATAATCGTTTGCTTCATTGGTTTATATGGTGACTGTTTTGCGACTTGCAGAGATAAATTTGTTAATAATCCAAAAACTTTGTGAGCATATTCTAAACAGTCATATTCCCCACTTTCGCTTATAGATATACGATAAAGCTCTTTCATATTTTCTATCAGTTTATTAAAATTATTTTTTTTACATCTCTCACTATATAACTTCTCAGGGTTTGCTGGTAAAGGAAAACGAACGGAAGGAAGCTCCTTGTTTTGTGGCAACATAATAGATTGTTTAATTGCAAACAAGCGGTGACTTGCTATATTTATTGGTGCCGAATGCATTACAAGATCCCGATAATGTCCTAATTCGTATAACCATCCACCGTTACTCATTTCTTTAAGAATATATGATTCCAGATCCGTATGATTTTGCATTTTTTTTAAAACTTTTAACAAACCACCGGCAGTGGTAATCTCCTTACCATCTTGCTTACAAGATCCACTATTTGAAAAATAATAAATATATTCACATAGATTATCTCTAAGTATTCCTGCGTCAAATAAAAAAGAATGGAACTCTTGATACACTAAGTCAGTATAACCATCCTGGAAACGTTGTCCGTTCTTAAAGTCGCCTTTAAGGACAATTGCATTTAATTGGTTTTGGTAAGATAATGAAAGACTCTTCAATCTATTATTTATAGTATTAAGTTGAAAACTAATTCTATTCGACAGATCATAGCTCAAGCCATCTTTATGGTGAAATGATGATAATGATATTCCATTCCATTTTTGGATGGAATCCCAATTTAACCAGATATTTTGCTGCTCTGTGTATCCTCTGAATTGCTTTGGAGATTCTCCTATATATTCACTATAATCGGTAGTAAATTCAGCACCAATAATCGAAAAATTACCTTTTTTTAAGGTATAGAAAAGTTTCCCATAACTATCAATTTCTATCTCTACAAATTGGCCATCTGTAGTTTTAGGCCAAATTGAAATAATATTGCTTTGAGGTTCAATTTCGGCATATGGACCACCCAATAAAAAAACCTTTCTCCCACAAATTGGCCAATTATTTTCCATTCTACACCTCTTTATTTTTAATAACCATATGGCCTATAATAATTTAGTTATCATATTTTCATTATAGATTAAAAGATTTCTCTAATGGCATGCTTCTCCTGCTCCACCTCACAAGCCTCTACCAATCCCTTCATAACCCCAACAAACAAATCATTCCATCTCTGCCGTTCTCTCGCAGTATGCCAGTCCTCAGACAAAACTTTTTCCACAGAGATCCAGATAACTTCTGCACGGGTTGTATTTAATAGTTCCTTGAATATTTCGTCAGAAACAGTAAGAACATGTGAATAAATTTTATTATCAATAGCCCAGAAAGGCTCCGGTTCGATAAAGTCAACCAACGAAGTAAAAGCCAGTCCACGGACCTGTGCAGCCTCCATTGTGCTGCTTACCTTATGACGATCACGCCATGTTCTTAAATCACCTAAAAGATAATTTACTCGTTGATTCCTTGCTTTGCTGTCTTCGGCCTGGTATTGGATATAAGCAGGGCCATTACCAGTCTGGCGATAACGAGCCAATGTTTTGACACTTACACCAAGATAAAGGGCCGAAACCTCAGCACTCAGGGTTGCATCATCTGGCATACTACCAAATAGCCGCCATACTTCGGCATACTCCCTTAAAGTATCGATTGCACTCATTCCCTGTTCCCCTAATTTGTTGGCAATGGTTGATATTTCGCCGAAGCCAGAAGTGTATTATACAACTCTGGTGCAGTCATAAGCATATGGAGCTCAATACTTTGAAGTGCCTCATAAATTCGGTCATTATCAGGCATTGCATACCGTTCAGTAGGATCAGTAGTATTGCGATGGTTGAGCAACCTTTTCACCACACTATATGAAGTGAGTCCTTCTGCAACACGACCAAAGGTTCTTCGCAGGTCGTGCATTCCCAACTTCCCTATTCCGGCTTCCTGGCAGATATACTCGCGTAGGCTTTTGCTGTCTGAATAGTGCCCAACTTTGCTTCGCGACGACCGGGCAGGAAAAACCCATTTGCGTTTATCTGCTCGTTTTTCAGTCTCGTTGACTAAATCTCTTCGGTCTTCAAGAATTCGCTTCGTAGCATCACAAATTGGAAGTTCATGGTCGTTGCGGTTTTTAGTGTCGTAAAATCGAATTATCCTATTTTCAAGATCAACATAGCTGGTCGTTCTGGTTTCTTCTTCTGTCAGAGCCTCTCGCCAGCACAATGAAGCTGTTTCTTCTTTCCTGGCTCCTGTCAGAACAGTCAGCAAAAGATAATCGCATCCCAGGCGGTTGAAGCTTCTCTTGTTGTGCAATGCCGTTAAAAATCGCCCCAAGGTGTCTTTTGGCGACAGTGGGTTTCGTACACCTTTTGCGCGATAGCTTTCTTCAAGCTGTGAACGGGTTCTGAATTTTTTCTGTATCTTCAGAATTGAGAAAGGGTTGTAGCTTAGTGTCGGTTGTCGTTGTTGTGTCTGAGCATTTCCCGCTTCGATCTCAATCGCATGTCTTACCGCCACATTCACCCAGCGAAAAGTCTGCTCTGCCGCAGTTCTGGCTCTTGAAGCGATCTCATCAAACTTGCGCAATATCTCGTTGCCTGTCAGATCTTTTACTCTAAGATTTTCCCACTCTTTCAGGCGGTTTTCGGCTTTATTCAGCACATTTAATGTGTTGGGCTTTGCCGGTTTCGATCTGCCCATAAGATGACTTCTGTATTGCGCAAAAACTTCACTGATCGTTAGCTCAGAAGCCTCTGCTTCTCGCTTTACTGCATTCGGATTTCGTCTGGTCAACTTCATAGTTTCAACGAATTTGCGAGCAGCATCGCGAGCCTGATCAATGTTGGCAAAATCTGAAACATTACCAATCGTAGATCTGATAACCTGTTTCGGTGCCTTGCCACCCGTCGAGGGTCGCTTGTCTGCTGATGCCACCCGTCGTTGAATGATATAGGTTTTTTTAGTGGCACTGATTTTGACACCGAAACCTACGGGTGAATCCCTGTGGTTGTCAGTGATAATATATGGCTTTCGTTCAGGATTGGGTAAGTAGACTACTCGCCCTTGCTGGTCGAGATCTGGTTTCACGTCGATAGATAACTTATTGATTATAATCGACTGAGTAAGTGTCATTTTCATAAATGTATACCAGCAAGTCAGAGTGTATACCCGATACTAACCGGTATACTTCTGGTATACAAATTTATCGATTTATATGGGTTTAAAGCGGTTTCACATGGGGCCACATGGGTAATCGCAAGACTTAAAAAATGAGTAAAATCAATATGCAAGAGTCTATCGACAAGGATCTCTCAGACCATACGCCCATGATGCAGCAGTATCTCAGGCTGAAAGCCCAGCATCCCGAGATCCTGCTGTTTTACCGGATGGGTGATTTTTATGAACTGTTTTATGACGACGCAAAACGCGCGTCGCAACTGCTGGATATTTCACTGACCAAACGCGGTGCTTCGGCGGGAGAGCCGATCCCGATGGCGGGGATTCCCTACCATGCGGTGGAAAACTATCTCGCCAAACTGGTGAATCAGGGAGAGTCCGTTGCCATCTGCGAACAAATTGGCGATCCGGCGACCAGCAAAGGTCCGGTTGAGCGCAAAGTTGTGCGTATCGTTACGCCAGGCACCATCAGCGATGAAGCCCTGTTGCAGGAGCGTCAGGACAACCTGCTGGCGGCTATCTGGCAGGACAGCAAAGGTTTCGGCTACGCGACGCTGGATATCAGTTCCGGGCGTTTTCGCCTGAGCGAACCGGCTGACCGCGAAACGATGGCGGCAGAACTGCAACGCACTAATCCTGCGGAACTGCTGTATGCAGAAGATTTTGCTGAAATGTCGTTAATTGAAGGCCGTCGCGGCCTGCGCCGTCGCCCGCTGTGGGAGTTTGAAATCGACACCGCGCGCCAGCAGTTGAATCTGCAATTTGGCACTCGCGATCTGGTCGGTTTTGGCGTCGAGAACGCGCCGCGCGGACTTTGTGCTGCCGGTTGTCTGTTGCAGTATGCGAAAGATACCCAACGCACGACCCTGCCGCATATTCGTTCTATCACCATGGAACGTGAGCAGGACAGCATCATTATGGATGCCGCGACGCGTCGTAATCTGGAAATCACCCAGAATCTGGCGGGTGGTGCGGAAAATACGCTGGCTTCTGTGCTCGACTGCACCGTCACGCCGATGGGCAGCCGTATGCTGAAACGCTGGCTGCATATGCCAGTGCGCGATACCCGCGTGTTGCTTGAGCGCCAGCAAACTATTGGCGCATTGCAGGATTTCACCGCCGAGCTGCAGCCGGTACTGCGTCAGGTCGGCGACCTGGAACGTATTCTGGCACGTCTGGCTTTACGAACTGCTCGCCCACGCGATCTGGCCCGTATGCGCCACGCTTTCCAGCAACTGCCGGAGCTGCGTGCACTATTAGAAAATGTCGATAGCGCTCCGGTACAGGCGCTGCGTGAAAAAATGGGCGAGTTTGCCGAGCTGCGCGATCTGCTGGAGCGAGCAATCATCGACACACCGCCAGTGCTGGTACGCGACGGTGGTGTTATCGCACCGGGCTATAACGAAGAGCTGGATGAGTGGCGCGCGCTGGCTGACGGCGCGACCGATTATCTGGAGCGTCTGGAGGTCCGCGAGCGTGAACGTACCGGCCTGGACACGCTGAAAGTTGGCTTTAATGCAGTGCACGGCTACTACATTCAGATCAGCCGTGGGCAAAGCCATCTGGCACCGATTAACTACATGCGCCGCCAGACGCTGAAAAACGCCGAGCGTTACATTATTCCGGAGCTGAAAGAGTACGAAGATAAAGTTCTCACCTCAAAAGGCAAAGCACTGGCTCTGGAAAAACAACTTTATGAAGAGCTGTTCGACTTGCTGTTGCCGCATCTGGAAGCGTTGCAACAGAGCGCGAGCGCGCTGGCGGAACTCGACGTGCTGGTGAACCTGGCGGAACGGGCCTATACCCTGAACTACACCTGCCCGACCTTTATTGATAAACCTGGCATTCGCATTACCGAAGGCCGCCATCCGGTGGTTGAACAGGTACTGAATGAGCCGTTTATCGCCAACCCGCTGAACCTGTCGCCGCAGCGCCGCATGTTGATCATCACCGGTCCGAACATGGGCGGTAAAAGTACCTATATGCGCCAGACCGCGTTGATTGCGCTGATGGCCTATATCGGCAGCTACGTACCGGCGCAAAAAGTCGAGATTGGCCCGATCGATCGCATCTTTACCCGCGTAGGTGCCGCGGATGATCTGGCTTCCGGACGTTCAACCTTTATGGTGGAGATGACCGAAACCGCCAATATTTTACATAACGCCACCGAATACAGTCTGGTGTTGATGGACGAGATTGGGCGTGGAACGTCCACTTACGATGGTCTGTCGCTGGCGTGGGCATGCGCGGAAAATCTGGCAAATAAGATCAAAGCGTTGACGCTGTTTGCTACCCACTATTTCGAGCTGACCCAACTGCCGGAGAAAATGGAAGGCGTCGCCAACGTGCATCTCGATGCGCTGGAGCACGGCGACACCATTGCCTTTATGCATAGCGTGCAGGATGGCGCGGCAAGCAAAAGCTACGGCCTGGCGGTTGCAGCGCTGGCAGGCGTGCCAAAAGAGGTTATTAAGCGCGCACGGCAAAAACTGCGTGAGCTGGAAAGCATTTCGCCGAACGCCGCTGCTACGCAAGTGGATGGTACACAAATGTCTTTGCTATCCGTACCGGAAGAAACTTCGCCTGCGGTCGAGGCACTGGAAAACCTGGACCCAGATTCACTCACTCCGCGTCAGGCGCTGGAGTGGATTTATCGCTTGAAGAGTCTGGTGTAATAACAATTCCCGATAGTCTTTTGCTATCGGGAATATTAACGACAACTGACGAATCAAATAAAAATACCCTGTATAATAGGAAATCTTATTTTACAGGGTAAAACCATGCCATCTACACGCTATCAAAAAATCAATGTCCATCACTATCGCCATATATGGGCCGTTGGTGATATTCATGGTGACTATCAATTATTACAATCCCGCTTACATCAACTCTCTTTTTGCCCTGAAACCGACTTACTTATTTCGGTAGGCGATAACATCGATCGTGGGCCGGAGAGTCTTAACGTGCTGCGCCTGTTAAACCAGCCCTGGTTTACATCGGTTAAAGGCAACCATGAAGCGATGGCGTTGGATGCGTTCGCGACCGGCGATGGCAATATGTGGCTTGCCAGCGGTGGCGACTGGTTCTTTGAGTTAAGTGATACGGAACAAAAAGAAGCAATAGACCTGTTGCTACGTTTTCATAATCTTCCACATATTATTGAAATCACTAACGACAGAATAAAATATGTCATCGCACATGCGGATTATCCGGGTGATGAATATCAGTTTGGTAAAGAAATAGCAGAAAGCGAATTACTCTGGCCTGTTGATCGCGTGCAGAAATCATTCAAGGGAGAGTTAAAAGAAATAAACGGTGCCGACTGTTTTATCTTTGGACATATGATGTTTGATAACATCCAGACATTTGCCAATCAGGTTTATATTGATACCGGCTCGCCGGAAAGCAGACGGTTATCGTTTTATAAAATTAAATAACGTGGCCGGGTAAAGCAAAGCCTCTACCCGGCACTTTTTTATTAACACTTACCTTCCGCCAGCAGCGGCGGGATGCTCGGCACCATCGGCGCGTCATCAATATCTTTCTGCGTCATGCGGAACGCTTCGGGATAATGTTCGCGGCTGGTGCGGCGCAGCGGTTCGGTATCGCGCCAGGTATAGAGGCAATGCTGGCACTGGTAGACCGTCCAGACATCTTTTACCGGCGATTTCGCCATCACTTCAATCTGTTCATCAGCACAACGTGGACAAATCATCTTGTTCTCCTTATTGACGTGCGGCCAGCATAGCGGTCAGTTTTTCAGCCCAGGCTTTGGTTTCCGGTAAATCCACCACCGGCTGACTGTAGTGACCACGGTTGTCCGGGGCGACAGGCGTGGTGGCGTCGATAATCAGCTTGTCGGTGATCCCCGCCGGACTTGAGCCAGGGTCGAGTTCCAGCACGGACATATTCGGCAACTGCACCAAATCCCCTGCCGGGTTCACTTTCGAAGAGAGCGCCCACATCACCTGCGGCAGGTTGAACGGATCAACGTCTTCATCGACCATAATCACCATCTTCACATAGCCCAGACCGTGTGGCGTGGTCATCGCACGGAGGCCCACCGCGCGGGCAAAGCCACCGTAGCGTTTTTTGGTGGAGATAATCGCCAGCAGGCCGTGGGTGTACATGGCGTTTACCGCCTGCACTTCCGGGAACTCGGCTTTCAGTTGCTGATACAGCGGCACGCAGGTGGCTGGCCCCATCAGGTAGTCGATTTCCGTCCACGGCATCCCGAGATAGAGCGATTCAAAAATGGGTTTGCTGCGATAAGAGACGTTATCGATGCGCACCACGGTCATGTTGCGCCCGCCGGAGTAGTGCCCGGTAAACTCACCGAACGGCCCTTCGATTTCACGTTTACGACTTTCGATAACCCCTTCGAGGATCACTTCCGAGCCCCAGGGTACATCAAAACCGGTCAGTGGGGCGGTGGCAATCGGGTACGGACTTTCGCGCAGCGCGCCCGCCATTTCGTACTCGGACTGATCATATTTCAGCGGCGTGGCCCCCATCAGGGTGATGATCGGATCGTTACCGAGGGTGATGGCAATCGGCAGATCTTCACCGCGCTCTTCCGCTTTATGCAGATGCAGCGCGATATCGTGCATCGGCACCGGTTGCAGGCCGAGCTTACGTTTGCCCTTCACTTCCATGCGGTAGATACCGACGTTCTGCTTGCCGAAGTTATCCGGGTCGAGCGGATCGCGGGAAACCACGCACGCTTTGTCGAGATAGAAACCGCCATCACCGTCGTTTAAACGAAACAGCGGCAGGATATCGAACAGGTTAATCTTTTCGCCATCGACGGTGTTCTGCGCCCAGGCTGGATTGGCTCGGCGTTCCGGGGCTATCGGGAAGTTGTCCCAGCGGCGGATAAACTCATCGATCTGTTTTTTAACCGGGGTATTTGGCGGCAGGCCGAGGGAAATCGCGTGGTTCTGCCAGGAACCGATGGTGTTCATCGCCACGCGGGCATCGGTAAAGCCGCGAATATTGTCAAACCACAGCGCGGGCGCGCCGTCGCCGATACGCCCGGTGGCGTTGGCTGCGGCTGCCAGATCCGGTTCTGCGTTCACCTCTTCGCTGATTTTCAGCAATTGCCCATGGTCGTCGAGCGCCTGTAAAAAGCTGCGTAAATCATCAAATGCCATTATTCATTCTCCTGAGAAAAATTCCGGGCCTGCGGCAATCCTTGCCAGCGCCTGGCGTGAGGATGTTCGAGGCCAAATTGATCCAGCACGCGGGCTACCACGTGGTGGACAATGTCATCTACCGTTTCGGGATGGTTATAAAAGGCAGGCATCGGCGGCACCATCGCCACGCCCATGCGCGAAAGTGCGAGCATATTTTCGAGATGGATTGTGCTAAGCGGCATTTCACGCGGCACCAGCACCAGTTTGCGGCCTTCTTTGAGCACGACGTCCGCCGCGCGCCCCACCAGGCCATCGGCGTAACCGGCACGGATACCGGCGAGCGTTTTCATACTGCACGGAATAACGATCATGCCGTCGGTACGAAAGGAACCTGAGGAGATGGTCGCCGCCTGATCCGCCGGGTTATGGCTGAAGTCTGCGAGGGCAGCAACATCGCGAGCGCTGTAAGGCGTTTCCAGTTCAATGGTGGTTCTCGCCCACTTCGACATCACCAGATGAGTCTCGACATTCGGCATCTCCCGCAGCGCTTGCAGTAATGCCACCCCAAGAGGCGCACCGGTAGCCCCTGTCATCCCGACGATCAGTTTCATTGCTTACTCTCTAAATTGTTCGTATACGAACGTTATTATTAAAATACGCCTCTGTTTTCATCGCGGCAAGCGCTGAAAAGTAACAACATCTTCTTCGTCACTGAAAAACCGCTATGATAGCGGCAGATAGTTTGCCCGGAGTTTACATGGCGTTACGAAATAAAGCGTTCCATCAGTTACGACAGCTTTTTCAGCAGCACACGGCTCGCTGGCAGCACGAGTTACCTGATCTGACCAAACCACAGTACGCGGTGATGCGCGCCATTGCTGATAAACCTGGTATCGAACAGGTGGCACTGATAGAAGCAGCCGTCAGCACCAAAGCAACGCTGGCAGAAATGTTGGCACGAATGGAAAATCGTGGCTTAGTCAGACGAGAACATGACTCTGCTGATAAGCGGCGACGCTTTGTCTGGCTGACTGCCGAAGGAGAAAAGGTACTTGCTGCGGCGATACCGATTGGTGACAGTGTGGATGAGGAATTTTTGGGGCGTTTGAGTGCAGAAGAGCAGGAGCTGTTTATGCAGCTGGTGCGCAAGATGATGAGCAAATAGGATGTTGATTGCCGGGTGGGACGCTGACGTGTCTTATCCAGGCGACAAAACACACCGACTCCCAAATAAAAGAAAAAGGCCAGCCTCGCTTGAGACTGGCCTTTCTGACAGATGCTTACTTATTCGCGGAACAGCGCTTCGATATTCAGCCCCTGCGTTTGCAGGATTTCGCGCAAACGGCGCAGGCCTTCAACCTGAATCTGGCGAACACGTTCACGGGTGAGGCCAATTTCACGACCTACATCTTCCAGTGTTGCCGCTTCGTACCCCAGCAAACCGAATCGACGTGCCAGCACTTCACGCTGTTTGGCGTTCAGCTCGAACAGCCATTTGACGATGCTCTGCTTCATATCGTCATCTTGCGTGGTATCTTCCGGACCGTTCTCTTTTTCATCGGCCAGGATGTCCAGCAACGCTTTTTCGGAATCACCACCCAGCGGGGTGTCTACCGAGGTAATGCGCTCGTTAAGACGAAGCATACGGCTGACGTCATCAACTGGCTTATCCAGTTGCTCTGCGATCTCTTCCGCACTTGGTTCATGGTCCAGCTTATGGGACAACTCACGTGCGGTTCGCAGGTAAACGTTCAGCTCCTTTACGATGTGAATCGGCAAACGAATAGTACGGGTTTGGTTCATAATCGCCCGTTCAATCGTCTGGCGAATCCACCAGGTTGCGTATGTTGAGAAGCGGAAACCACGTTCCGGGTCAAACTTCTCTACCGCGCGGATCAGCCCCAGGTTGCCCTCTTCGATAAGGTCCAGCAACGCCAGACCACGATTGCCATAACGGCGGGCAATTTTTACCACCAGACGCAAGTTACTCTCGATCATCCGGCGGCGAGAGGCGACATCTCCACGCAGTGCGCGACGCGCAAAATAAACTTCTTCTTCGGCCGTTAACAGTGGTGAATAACCAATCTCACCAAGGTAAAGCTGAGTCGCGTCCAACACACGCTGTGTGGCTCCCTGCGATAACAGTTCCTCTTCGGCCAAATCGTTATCACTGGGTTCCTCTTCTACTAAGGCCTTTTCGTCAAAAACCTCAACTCCGTTCTCATCAAATTCCGCATCTTCA
>SKEZ01000857.1_pt1 | contig 20110 bp, 15 predicted proteins | sample 4843881 | NCBI WGS metagenome assembly SKEZ01 (sample SAMN11008796, study PRJNA524170) | human gut metagenome | isolation source: fecal sample from pouch patient p1, p46 | place: Israel: Tel-Aviv | reverse complement strand
CCGCACAGACGTGGCAGTTCGTCGGTATGCCCGCCGACGATGACACGGTCCACAATGATGCCGGACAGAATCGGAATGGTCAGGGCCATCGTGTTATTGACGATGAACAGTAGGAGCGCGCCTGCCACGCGGGGCAGGTCTGGTTTGCAGTATGGCAGCACCCATTTGAGGTTGCTTGCGCTGGTATTGATTCCCGGATCGACGTACATGTGAGGAGATCACCGTTTCTTGGGGATTGTTTGCTTGTGGTATGGTGCGGCATGCTCCTGCGCCGCACGCGGCAATCGTTGCCGCCACGATTCACGATCAGCCGTGCTTCGTACTGCGACAATCATTGGCGATTGGTCGCACGACCGGAGCTCTCCTTCACCGGTCGAAGCACGTTCGACTTTCGTAAACGCGTACTAGTCTAGGCGGCTTGCGTCCAATCGCAACAGCCCACAACCCTGCGTGTTCCCCGCATTCGCAACGATACGCGGCTCTCTAAGCGCAATATTCCCCGGAATGCGTCGCGAAACGTTGCGCATGCGGCAATGCACGCTCGAGACCTGTTGCATACCAGTCGACCAAATTATAGAATCATAATTAAGTAAATTACGATTCTATTCTGCGAATGCAAATGGCGCAGCATGCCATCCGGTCTGCAGCAGTTGGAAGTGCTGCGCAATCGCGCCAGACTGCTGCACCCCGAAACCAGCCATTACATGCTGTTCTCCAAATCAGGCTTCGACGAGCATGTCGCCGCCCGCGCGGCGCAAGACGGTACAGTGACGCTTGTCGATTTTGCGGATATGGATTAGTCGGCTCACTCCATTGCGGACGGTAAGGGTGAAGTAACAGGCTGGGTCAATGGACCGAACCGCTAGGCCGGGCAACAGACCCAATCAGCGACACGTTCCCGGGAAAGTGGCGCATGTCATATCACGCTCAAACAACCCAGCATGTATATGGGCAGGTATTCGGTTCGTCCAACAGTCTCCACGTTGCCATCATGGAACACGTAGGCATGGGCAAACCGATAATTGTCGGTATCCAGTAGGTTGTTCATGGCCCGATGCCGCGTATAGTCCTTGCCCGATTTGATTTCAACCAGTGAAATATCATCCAGACCTTGCTGCACTACAAAATCAACTTCACCAATACGGTTCTGGTTGAAGTAATGCAGTTCCAATCCCTGTGCAAACAGTTCCTGAGCCGCTGCATTCTCGAAAATCGACCCGTAATTCATACTGGATCGGTGATTCACAATCTCTAAGTCCACACTGCGCATCAAACGGGAGGTCAGCAAACCGACATCGTTCATGTACAGTTTAAACGTGTTCTCGTCGGCATGCTCCGTCAGCGGGTATTCAGGGTCTTGCACGCGCGAAGTAGGCAAGGCGATACCTGCGTTCGCCAACCAATCGAACGCCGTCTGCATATGAGCGAACCTGATATTCTTGCCCAACTTGGAGAACTTGAATCGTTTGTTTTCCGCATTGAGCTGACTTGGAATCGCCTCGTAAATGCTCTTGATATGACGACGTTCCACCAAATCGGAGACATATTTGGTGATGTCGTATTCATAGGTATCGAATATGGCCTGCTGAGTATTGCGGACCTTGACAATATCGGCAGAATCCACGAATGACTGCACTGCGTCGGGCATGCCACCAATCAGCAGATACTTGTACCACAGGTCGGTGAGCCGTTCATGTAGATAATCGGGGACCTCCCGTCGATCCACATAACATTCACGCAACGTATCGAGAGCGGGCTGAGGCAGCCGGCATGCAGCGCAGAACTCATAGAAATTGAGCGGATACATACGCATCGTCTGCAGGAAGCCCACCGGGATCGAACGCACATTGAACACATCAATGCCCAGCAGGGAGCCAGAAACGATGACGTCCAATCCTTTGGCGCCAGACAGGAATTTGGTCCACGTGAGCATGTCCTCACACGCTTGCATCTCGTCAAGAAACAGCAGAGTCTTGCCCGGCGTAATTTCCGTGCCGGAAAGTACCGATAACCGCAGTATCAGGTCTTCGGTGTCCTTGGCCTTGCTTACCGTTTCGACCGCCTGAGGCATTTCGATGAAATTCACCTTAGCAACATGCTCATAATGGTCTGCACCGAACTGCTCAATCAGCGTGGTCTTGCCCACCTGCCGGGCACCCGTGATCAGCAAGCCCTGCTTGGTTTTACGTTTCTTCCAATTCAGCAACTGGTCATATGCATGGCGCTTGAGCATATTCCCCTCCTCTTTTGTGGAGAATGACTGAAAACACTCAGGTCATCACACAATCACATACTGATATCATCTTAGCATTCACGTTTTTACATATGCAAAACACACTCTGAGTCACAAAAAACATAAGAATAGTGAGTGGTTCATTCACGTTTTACGTATTGTGCGACGGAATCGGCATCTCCCGCAACACGTGAGATATGCAAAAGTGCCGCACGCTGAATGGTGATCAGCGTACGGCACTGCGCGAAACGCGTGAAATCCACAGAACGCACGAAACTCACGAAACAGATAAAACGTACAAAACGCAAGCAAGGCGAAGACAACGAACAGACAGAGACAGACAGCCTACAGGTCAGAACGCCAGCGAACGCACGTAGGAACCAACTTGCGGGCGGACGGGAACCAGCGAGCCGTCAGGATTGTAGTCAAGCGGCGCGAATACCACTTCGCGATGACAGCCATCGCCTCCAGCCCAGCGACCGGCCGGATTGTAGGCGAACCGGTGATACGCGATAATCCATTCGTCGGTGCCGGGAACGTTCACGATGTTGTGATGACCGGTGGCATACAGCTTGCGCGCCGGGTCTTGTTCAAGCAGCACGCGCGGTTCGCTCCACGGCCCATGCAGCGATTCGGCCATCGCGTACTTGACGCAGTATTCCGGCTCTCGGGCGTCGTTTTCCGACCAGCTGGCGTAGTAGATGCCGTTGCGCTTGTGAATCCAGATGGCTTCACGGAAATCGCCCGGCACCCAGCTGAAAGCGTGCGATTCGTCGAACGACAGACAGTCCTCATTGAGCGGCGCGGCCCAAGCTATGCCGTTGCCCCACAGGAAGTACCGGGTGCCATCATCCTCCACGTATACGCCGGGGTCAATGGTGTGGCAATCGAACGTACCTTCGCGCACGATTGGTTCGGGCTCAGGCACGAACGGCCCGCACGGGGATTCGCCCACAGCGGCGCCGATCTGGGAACCGGCCACGAAGTAGAACACGTATTTGCCGTCCGCGCGCTGTACCACGGAAGGCGCCCAAGCACCATCCGAGCCATCCCACCACGGCACGTCGCGCAAGTCGAGCGCCGGATATCGCTCCCATGTGGCCAAGTCGTCGGACACATACACACTGAACGCGGTGGTGTCCCAATTATCCACACCGTCATCGGTGCAGTACAGGAAATATCGGCCATCGAAAATGGCAAGATTCGGGTCGGCGCAATACCTGCGCAGCGGATTAGTGGTCAGTACCGCGTTATTCACGCGATGAGGAAGGCCGTCACGAGGCACGGCTCTCGGTTTTGGCGATGTTTGTAGCACAGTGCCAACAGTACCCATGGGAAATTCTTATCTGGTGAAGAACATGGCTCCCCACACGCCGCGGAAGGAGATGATATGCGCGTAGTGGGGAGCCGGAATTAATACCGTGATCAGCCAGCCGACTAGTCGATCAGCCGATCAGCCCTTGACCGAACCGGCGACGAGGCCGGAGACGATCCACTTCTGGCAGAAGATGAAGAACACGAACACGGGCAGCAGGGCGAGCACGGTGATGGTCATGAAGCTCGGCCAATCGGTCGAGAACTGGCCCACCGCGTTGTACACCTGCAGCACGATTGTGCGCAGTTCCGAGCTGGAGAGGAACACATTCGCGTTCATGAAGTCGTTCCACGTGCCCATCGTCTGGAACACGACCACGGTCGTCAGGATCGGGCGGATCAGCGGCATCACGATCGACCAGAAGATGCGCAGCGGGCCAGCGCCGTCGATGCGTGCCGCCTCGATCAGTTCGAACGGCAGGCTGCGCATGTACCCGACGATCAGGAAGTAGCAAAACACCGCTCCGCCCAGGTAGATAATCACCAGTCCGGCCAAGGTGTTGACCAGGTGCGCGTTCGCCTCCATGCGGTACAGGGGGATCAGCGTCGTCTGCGCCGGCACGACGAACGCGACCATCAGGATCGCGCCGACCGCGGCGGTGAACGTGGACTTGCGCAGGATCATGCCGTATGCGGCCAGGGCGCCGACGAGCACCTGGATCACGACCGCGAAGAACGTGACGATCAACGTGTTCAGCAGGGAGCGGAACACCGGGACCGTCTCGAACGCGTTGATGTAGTTCTTGATCGTCCATTCCTTCGGCAGGCCGAGCGGGTTGGCGGACATGTCCGGAATCGTCTTGAACGTGTTGATCAGGATGTACCACAGCGGAACCGCGCATACCAGCGCGATCAGGATCATCACCACGCTGGTGACCGCCGAACCGATCCTCTTGCGCGTCGTGAAGTTCATGCCCTTCGGCGCGGCCGTGACGGAAGAAGCCTTGTTGCCCATGATTTACTCGAACCTCCTCGAGATCAGGTTGGAAATGCCCATCTGAAGGAACACCACGACGCCCGTGGCGATGAAGAACAGGACCGCCAGCGCGGAACCGATGCCGTACTGCGACTGGCCGATGCCCTGCTGGATGATCGACTGCGTGACCGTGTACGTCGAATAGCCCGGGCCGCCCTTGGTCATCGTGAACGGCAGGTCGTACACCTTCAGGCCGCCCGACATGAGCAGGAACGTCGAGGTCACGATGCCCGGCATCAGCTGCGGCAGGGTGATATGCGCGAACTGCTGCCACTTGTTCGCACCGTCCACGGTCGCCTGCTCGTACAGGTCCGCGGGGATCGCCTGCAGGAACGCCAAGTAAAGGGTCGCATGCCAGCCGATCTGCGCCCAGATCGCGATGAAGATCACGCAGAACTTCGCCAGAGAGTTGTTCGACAGCCACGGCACCGGTCCCAAACCGAACGCCGCGAGCACGCTGTTGACCACGCCGGTCTTCATCGGGGAGAAGATGTACTTCCACACCATGCCCATGATGGCCAGCGACGGCACCGAGAAGAAGAAGAACACAGAGCGCACGAAATCACGGCCGACGAACTTGCGGTTGAGGATGACCGCCAGCGGAATGGCGATCACGGTCACCCCGACCATCACCACGATCGCGTACAGGATCGTGAAACCCAGGCCCTGCAGGGTGGACGGATCCGTAAACACCTTCTTGTAATTGTCCAGACCGACCCAGCTCATGTCCATGCTGTAACCGTTGAAGTCGGTGAACGAGAAGTACGCGGTCTGTGCCAACGGCACCAGGAACAGAACCACGAACACCGCCAGGATCGGCAGCAGGAACCAGAACGACGTCACGTCCTCATGCAGGCCACGCGCACGACGACGCCGACGATACAGGTCTTCGTCCAACGGCGGCAGGTTGCCGACCGCCGAGCCTTGCATTGTTGCGCTCATATGCCATCCTCCTTTGACATTGGCTTATGACCGAAATCCGATTGCGGACATGCGAAGGGCGACCAGCCGCAGCCGACAGGCCGCCCCATTACCATGCGCACGGTTCATGACGAACCGGAGATTGTAGTTATCTATGTGTGATTATGTGCGATCCGTTGCGGGTCACTGCGCGGCCGCGACCTTGGCGTCGATGTTCTTGGCATACTGGTCGGGCGTGATCTGCCCCTGCACCAGCTGCTGGTTCTGCGCCTTGAGTTCGCTCTTGAGAATGTCCGGCTTCGAATAGAAGTTGGTGTGCAGGTAGTACTTGCCGGTCTTGATGTCCTGATCGTAGACCTTCTGGTACTGCGTCATCACCGTAGCGTCGAACCCGTCGACAGTGACAGCGTCGCCGGCGTCGTTATGCTTCTGCAGCGCCCACTTGCTTGACAGGAAGGTGAGGAACTTCTCGGCGGCCTTGAGCTTGTCGCCCTCGAGCTTCGCGTAGATCGCCCACGCCGGGGAGGCGGAGCCCTGCGCGTACTGCGTGTAGTCGTCGCCGAGCTTGGGCATCGGGGCAAAGTCCCAGTTCATGCCGGCCTGTTCGAAGGTGGCAAAGTCCCACGCGCCGTCGACGATCATCGCGACCTGTCCGTTGGTGAACTGCGTCTTCATGTCGTCGCCGCTGATGCCAACCGTGTCACGGGTCACGCCACCCTCATCGTACAGGCGGATGTATTCCTTGACGGCCTCGAGCTCGTCGGTGCCCGGCGTCTGGTTGTCCTGCGTGGACAGCGTGGTCGGGTCGACGCCCTTCTTCTCGAGGATGGATCCCTGGAAGGCGTCGATGAAGCGGCTCGGCTCGTCGGCGTTCGGCTCGAGGAACGGCTCGATGCCGGCGTTCTTGAGCTTCTTGCACAGCTTGAGGAAGTCGTCCCAGTTCGCCGGCGGCTCGTCGTAGCCGACCTGCTTGAGCAGATCCTTATTGTAGGCGATGCCGGAGACCCACGAGGTGATCGACATGCCGTAGGTCTTGCCGTCGCGGCCGACGAAGTCCTTGTTGGCCTGGGAGATGTTCTTCATGAACGACTCGTCGGTCAGGTCCTTGGCGTAGCCGTTGTCGATGAGGTCGTCGCGATTCTCGGAGGTGATGATGAACACGTCCGGGGCCTGGTTGCCGACGAGGCGGGTCTGCAGCGTGGAGATGTACTCGCTGGTCGGAGGCGCGTAGCTGAAGTCGATCTTGATGTCCGGGTTTTCCTTCTCGAACTCGTCGATGTACGGCTTGGACGTCTGCTCGTTGTCCCAGCTCAGGTAGCTGAGCCGGATCTTGCCGGCGTCGGCGTCCGAGCCGCAGGCGGCCAGCGGGACCAGCATCGCTCCCGCGCAGGCCAGAGCGAGCATTCGTTTGCCCCAGATCTTCATTGACATTGCAACTCTCCTTTGTGTCGGTGGCATACGCCATGTTGTATGCCGAAAGAAACCACATTGTTTTCCGTGCAAGAGCCCGGTTTTAAAACGATTTAATCTTGTAGTTGTATTTATAGCACTCCGTTCAAACGGTGTCAACTCGTTGCAAAACCTTTTAAACACAAGGGCTGTGGAACGCGCGGAATCGCACCGGACAACGAAAAACAATTAAACAAAAAACGTCGCGAGTTGTCCCACCGATCGGCGATCCACCGCGAACAACCACCGGACGACCGGTCAGCGCGTGCGGTTGGACGACTCGCGCACCAGCACCTCATAACCCACCGTGACATGCTTGGGCATGGCCGGCGCGCCGTAACGCCCCTCCTCGATGCGCTCGCACAGGATGTCGACGGCCTCGCGGGCAAGCTTGTCGATGTCCACCGCGATCGTGCTCAGCGTCGGCGCGCTGTACGATCCCTCGCGCACGCCGTCGAAGCCGATCACCGCCACGTCATCCGGCACGCCGATGCCATGCTCGCGCAACGCGCGCAATGCGCCGAAAGCGATCGCGTCGGTCAGGCAGAACAGCCCGTCGAACGGGAAGCCCCCCTCCTCGATGCGCCGCGAAACCGCGCGGTACGCGTCGTCGGTGTCCCAGTCGAACAGCTGGATCGTGTCGGCCTTGGTCAGCGTGCGCTCATGCCGCTCGAACGCGCGATGGCAGCCGATCAGACGTCGGTCGCCCACGTGCATCGACCGGCGCGCCTGGTCGGCCGGCATGAAGTCCGTACCGACCAGCCCGACGCGCTCGCACCCTATCTCGAACAGGTGCGTCACCGCGGCCTCGGCGCCGTTCTCGCACGGCGTGAACACCGAGTCGAACGGCCCTTGGTACGACTGGTCATCGAGCAGCACCACCGGCTTGCCCCCGCTTAGCTCAATGATCTCGGCGTCGCTCAGGCCGCCCGCGCTCAGGATCACGCCGTCGCAGAACTTGTTGGCGACCTTCTCGAGGATGCTTTTCTCATGGCCGACCTTGCCGGTCGAGATCTGCTGCGCCACGGCCTGGATGCCGCGGTCGAACGCCGCATTCGACACGCCGGCGAGCAGCTGCGCGTAGAACGGCCGGTCAAGCTGGAAAACGGCGGCCTCGATCACGCCGGTTCGCCCCGAACGCAGGCTCTTGGCAGTGATGTTGACCGAATAGTTCATCCGATTGGCCACGTCGATGATGTGCCGTGCCGTTTCTTGTTTAATTCTGGGATCGCCGCGCAGGGCGAACGACACGGACGCAGGAGAGACACCCGCCGCCTTCGCGACATCACGCATCGTCACCGCCATGGCGTCCTCCTTAGGTATTTATGGGCTTTTCGGCATCTCACCGAGCAGCTGCCGACACCTTCAATCATCCATTTGACGAAGACAACCTCGACGTACATAATGGTCACCAGGAATTAAATCGATTTAACACTGAAGGGGCAACGTCACCACACACGGGGACCGCCGCTCCCGACGGCGCGACGCCAAACCACCCCAACGCGAGTCCCCCGCACGCCGGCCACAACGCCGAGACCGGCCGCAGGCCGCATCATCGTCATCGCAAAGGAGTACGCATCATGACCGACACCATGGCACACACACAACCCGCATCACCCGCATCACCCGCACCGACCATCACCGCACCGGGCGGCCGCTTCGTCTTCGGCGGCGACTGGAACCCCGAGCAGTGGGACGAATCCACTTGGGCGGACGACATCGCCAAACTCGAACGCGCCGGCATCAACGAGGCCACCATCAACGTGTTCTCCTGGGCGCTGATCCAGCCGGACGAGAGCCGCTACGACTTCGCCATGCTCGACCGCATCGTCGACCTGCTGGTCGCGCACGACTTCGGCTTCGTCCTGGCCACGTCCACCGGCGCGCTACCCGCATGGATCGCGCAACGCTACCCCGACGCCACGCGCACCGACTACGAAGGCCGTCGCCACCGCTTCGGCGTGCGGCACAACGCCTGCCCGAATTCGCCGAACTTCCTGCGCCTGGCCGGCGCGCTGGCCGGCAAGCTCGCCGAACGCTACGGCGCCAACGACCATCTGATCGCCTGGCACATCTCCAACGAGCTCGGCGGCCGCTGCTACTGCGACAACTGCGCCGCCGCCTTCCGCGTCTGGCTCGAACGCAAGTACGGTTCGATCGAGGCGTTGAACCGCGCGTGGAACGCGAACTTCTGGAGCCACACCTACGCCGATTTCGCCCAGATCCTACCGCCGAACGCGATCAGCGACGGACTGGACGGCGAGCGCGCCACTCTGTCCGCCTGCAGCATCGACTACAAGCGGTTCCAGTCCGACTCGCTGCTGGGCACCTACGTCACCGAGCGCGACGCGATCCGCGCGTTCGACGCGATGCATCCGATCACCACGAACCTCATGGACACCTACGAGGGTGCCGATTATTTCCGTTGGGGGCGCGAGATGGACGTGATCAGCTGGGACGATTATCCGTTCCCGCACACCACGCCTTCCGACAATGCGTTCAAGCACGATCTGATGCGCGGCGTGGGCGACGGCAGGCCGTTCATGCTCATGGAGTCGACGCCGAACCAGACGAACTGGCAGGAGTGCAACGTACTGCGCGCGCCCGGGCGAATGCGTGCGGAAAGCTATCAGGCGGTCGCGCATGGCGCGGATACCGTGCAGTATTTCCAGCTCAAGCAGTCGCGCGGCGGGTTCGAGAAGTACCATGGCGCGGTGATCTCGCACGGCGGGCGCGAGGACGAGCGCGTGTACGGCGAGGTGCGTGCGATCGGCGGCGAGCTGGCGGCGCACGGCGCGCGGTTCGTGGGCGGTCTGACCGAGGCGCCGGTCGCGCTGATGTTCGACTGGGATTCGTATTGGTCGACCGAGAACATCTCGTTGCTGCCGAAGGGCTTCGACTATCCGGATCAGGTGCGGCGCTGGTATGCGCCGTTCCACCACCGCAACATCGCGGTGGATGTGGTGCCGGAAGACATTGACGCCGGGCGGCTGGCGGGCTATCGCGTGCTGGTCGCGCCGGCGCTCATGATGGCCAAGCCGGGCGTTCGTGAGCTGGTCGAGGGGTTCGTGCGCGCCGGCGGCACGTTCCTGGCGACGGTGATGGCAGGCATGCACGACGAGCATGACAACGTGATCCTCGGCGGATACCCGGGCGCGTTCCGTGAGGTGTGCGGCATGCGCATGGAGGAGATGGACATGATCCCGGACGGCCGCGACGTGCGTGTCGTGTTCGGTTCGGGCGAGGGCGAGGACGCGGACGGGTCCCGGGTCTCGCTGGTTGCCGGGCTGATCAAGCTCGACGGCGGGGCGCGCCCGCTGGCGGCCTACGCCGGCGACGTGTTCTACCGAGGTACGCCGGCGGTGACGGTGAACGATTTCGGCGCGGGCACGGCGTATTTCGCCGGTGCGGTGCTGGACGAGGCCGGCATGGACGCCGTGGTCGGCGACGTGGTGCGCCGGGCCGGCGTTACCGGCATCGTCTCGCCGGAGCCGGTGGAGGTGGTTACGCGGCGGTACCCGTCACGCGGGGAGTCATTGACGTTCGTGATCAACCATGCGGATACGGCCACGGCGTGGCAGGATACGCCGTTCGCCGGATGCGAGTCGGTGCTTGACGGCACGGTACTGGGCAGGGATCTGGTGCTGGAGCCGTACGGCGTGACGGTGGTGCGCACCGCGGCATGACGGATTCGACCGCCGGCCGGTCGCGGACCATATCCCAAGTCAGCAACCGGCCGAACCATATCTCGCGGCTTCAGTCATCCTTCATCATCAGTATTCGGTAGCGGCCCTAAATCAGCTCCGCCATCCGGCTCATAATCACTCGCCAACCACGGGCGGAAGTAGCTCCCGACTATCCACAGTGGGACATTGGTCAGCCAATCCTGCTCCTTGTAATTCCGCATCGACGTACGGTAACCGCAAATCCCGTATTTGTCGCACAGCCACTTCAAGCTACGCTTATGACGCTCGGTACCAGCTTTGGCCTCCAACGGAATGATTGCGCCATTACCTGCAAAGACAAAATCAACTTCTCCCGTACTGTTCGCATTCGACCAGTACATCGGTGTGATGCCGGCGGCCACTAATTGCTGGCAAACATACTGTTCCGTTAACGCACCACGGAATTCGGTCAGCCCGCCATCACCAAGGACCACGCTTGCGGGAGTCAGATCCAGGGCCGCTGCCAGCAGCCCAACATCATGGAGATACAGTTTGAACGCGGAATCATCACGGTATGACGGCAATGGTGCCGCAGGTTTTTCGACGCGATACACCCGCAACGCAAGACCAGAATCGACAATCTGCTGAATCGCGGATTCATATTGCGCCGCCCGAGCGCCACGAGCGATGTGGCCAAAAATAAATTTATGATTCTCACGCGCCAGATGGGACGGAATCGAGGAAAACACCAAACGCACTTTCTCACTATCCACACCGGTTCTGGGATGTTTGGAAAAGTCCATGTCGTAATTGGATAACAATTCTTTCTGCACGGCACGCGCATGCTGATAGCCATCTTCTACAAATGCCTTAACGACTTCGGGCATGCCGCCAACAAAACAGTACTGACGAACCCTTCGTTCCAAACGTTCCGCAAATCCCTCAAGCGTCTCGATACGCTGGTTCCGGATGCGTTCGGCTATCACCCCATCGCCAACCGCTTCCAAGAACTCCACAAACGTCATTGGATACATGTCGATGGAGGTGACACTGCCAACCGGGAATGACAGGTCTTCGTGCTGAGCCATGCCCAGATAGGAGCCCGCTACAGCGACATGGAGATCCGGCATTTCCTCACGGAGCGCTTTCAACAGAGTCAGTAAATCAGGGATTTCCTGTATCTCGTCGATGCACAGCAACGTCTTGCCGGGCCGAACGCGAACCCCATTAAACGCCTCCATGGAATCAAGCAACATGTGCACCGAATCCACGCCTGTCAACGCAGCCTTTGCACCGCCATCGAACAAGTTGACATAAGAAAATGACTCAAACTTGTCCCGCCCCAGCACCTTAAGCACATGAGTCTTACCTACCTGCCTCGCACCACACAGCACTATCGGCTTGTGTTCCGTCGCTTCAGCCCATGCCGACAGCCTGGCATATATATCTCGCTTGAACTCCGCCATGCCGCCCTCCCTATTGCATAGGACCGTACATCACAAATCACTGTCCTGTCGCTCTATCATACCGCAATACACACTTTTCCTAGGGTTGCAATTCGCGTATTATACATTTTTCCTAGGGTTGGGATTGCCATGAACTACACTTTTCCTAGGGTTGTAATTGTCTAGAATTACATTTTTCCTAGGGTTGGCAATGCAGAATATTGCACTTTTCTTAGGGTTAGGAACATAACCTTCCCTAATCACACGGTGTTGTAGAGGCGGGCGGGGTGCGTTCATCGGGCAGCAGCAGGCAATGGTCGTCCTGCGGCAGGCCCGCGTCATCGGGGAGCACGCGCGCATCCGTCAGTTTGAAATGCATCCAGTAGAAGTCCGCATCGGACGTGATGATATCGGCGCCCGCATGCTCCACATTCGGCGTGCAGCAGGTGCAGGTTGGCGCCGTCCGCGGTCTTCTCCAGCTCGGGATCCGGGTGCTGGGTGAGGCTGTACCCACGGCTTCGATCCACTTGGAGAAGTCGGTGCCCTAGAAGACGAAGCCGTGGAACTGTCCGGTTCCGGCGCCTGCGCGGGCAGCAAGGTGGACAAATCGTTGCTGGGGTGGAATCGCGGCAAGTATGCAAAAACCTCCCGTTCGCGCGCGGCGCATAAGCGCGCAAACGGGAGGCTTCCCAACCGCAGCATCATATGCAGAAATAAGGAGTGTAAGGCATATGCTGCCGCGGTCACACCCCGCCGGGAACCTGCCGCAGGCCGCGTCCGGCATCGAAAGCCATGCAGTCGATGCGTGCGGCCGACCGTTCCCGGCGCGGTGGCCATGTCAGTCAGACATCAGTCAGATGTCAATAGACATCCGATCAGACATCATCACTTCTGCCAGCCGATGTCCTGCGGCAGGTTGCCGGCGAAGCCGGACGGGCCGTAGTTGGCCAGACCCTTCTTCGCACCGAGGTACGAAGCTGGGTTGGAGACCGGGATAGTGCCATACAGCTTGAAGGCTTCCTTCTCGGCGGCGTTCACGGCCTTGGTCTGCTCGTCATAGTCGGAGAGGCTGCCAGCCTTCTTGACGAGCTCGTCGATCTTCTTGCTGCCCACGTAGGTGAAGTTGGACGGGCCGTCGGAGGTGTACAGCTGCGGGGCGGACACCACGAAGGTCATGGCGCTCGGAGCCTGCCAAGCCATCGGCAGCACCTGGTAGTTGCCGGAAGTCACGGTGTCGGAGAACTTGGACTCGGCCACGTTCACGACCTTGACCTTGATGCCGGCCTTCTTCATCATCGCCTGGTAGGCGTTGGCGAGGGCCTGCTGGGTGGCGTCGTCACCGAAGAAAGTGAAGGAGATCTCAAGGGTCTTGCCGCCCTTGGCGTAGTAGCCGTCCTTGCCCATCTTGTAGCCGTCGGCCTCAAGGGTTTTCTTGGCGTTGTCCACGTTGTACTTGGCCTCGGCGGGCAGGTTGTTCTCGTAGCCCTTCTGGAACGGCAGCAGCAGCTCAGAGCCCGGCTGCTCGGCCTTCCAGTTCAGGCCCTGGAACTGCACGTTGTTGTAGGTGTTCACGTCGAAGGCCTGAGTGATGGCCTTACGCACCTGCAGGTCGTCAAGCGGCTTGGACTTGCCGTTGTACTCCAGCACGCGGGTCTTGGTGCTGTAGCCGATGCGCAGCTGGGCGTCCTTGACGGAACGGATGGCCTTGATGTCGTCCTTGGTGTAGGCCTCCACGGCGTCGATCTCGCCGTTCTGGAAGGCGTTGAGGGAGGCGGTGTCGGCCATCTGCTTGTAGACGATCTTGTCCAGCTTCGGCTTGTTGCCCCACCACTTCTCGTTCGGCACGAAGGTGACCTGGGAGTCGGAGAAGGAGTCGACCTTGTACGGACCGGCGGCCCACTCGTTGTGCGGGTTCTTCACCCAGCCCTGAGTGAAGGTCTTCGGGTCGGCGGCCTTCGGGTTCACCAGAGCGCCGAAGACTTCCTGCCACGGGTAGTACGGGGTCTTGTAGGTCACCTTGATCGGGGAGCCGCTGACCTGGTCGGTCATGAGCAGGCTGGGCTGGTACCAGCTCCAGAACTCGGACATGTAGCTGGTGTTGCCGTCGGAAGACATGTAGTTCCAGTTCGGGCCGATCTCGATGGTGGACAGGGTCAGCGTGCCGCCGTCCTTGACGTTGTCACGGCTCTGGTGGTTGTCGTAGCGCTCGGTGATCTTCGGCATGGGCAGATCGCCGGTGTACGACGCATCGATGCCTGCCGGCGGTTCGGCGGCGCTCGAGGCGCCGTTGGAGCCGTTGCCGTTGCCATTGCCCGAGCCGCAGCCGGCGAGCAGCATGGCAAGCGCCGCAGTGGCCGCGGCGAGCGCGGTCAGCTTACGTGTCTTGTTCATTGTTGTTTCCTCCTCTTATCATTGTTGTTTCCTCCTCTTATAGAGTTCCGACCGTCATGCGAAGTGGCATGCAACCTGATGGCCGCTCGGTCGGGAAGTATCATGCGGGCGCAGCGCCGGGCGTTCGCCGCGGCAGCGGGCCTGTTGTTCGGCGCTCAGCTTGGGCTTGAGCGGGTAGCGGCCCATGAACGGGCAGCCTTCGAACGTCTCGGTGGGGCTGGGCACCTCACCTTCGAGCACGATGCGCTTGCGGGTGCGTTCCGCCTTCGGGTCCGGCACCGGCACGGCGCTGATGAGCGCCTGGGTGTACGGGTGCAGCGGGTGCTCGAACACGTCCTCGGTGTCGCCGGATTCCACGATGCGGCCCAGATACATCACCGCCACGCGGCTGGAGATGTGGCGCACCACCGACAGGTTGTGGGCCACGAACAGGTAGGCCACGCCCAGCTTGTTCTGCAGGTCCTCAAGCAGGTTGATCACGCCGGCCTGGATGGACACGTCCAGCGCGGAGACCGGCTCGTCGAGCAGCACGAGCTTAGGGTTGACCGACAGCGCACGCGCGATGGCGATGCGCTGGCGCTGGCCGCCGGAGAACTGCGTGGGGAAGCGGTCGACCTGGTCGGGGTTCAGCTCCACCAGGCGCATGAGTTCGCCGATGCGTTCGCGGATCCGCTCCTTGGAGTAGTGCTGGACCTTCATCGGCTCGGCCAGGACGTCGTAGATCGGCAGGCGCGGGTCGAGCGAGCTCATCGGGTCCTGGAAGACGTACTGCACGGCCGAACGCAGCTCGCGGCGCTTCTCGCGCGGGATCTTGTGTTCGAGCTTGGTGCCGAACATCTCGATCTCGCCTTCCTGCGGCTGTTTGAATTCCATGATCTCCATGAGCGTGGTGGACTTGCCCGAGCCGGACTCGCCCACAAGCGCCACGGTCTCGCCCTCTCGCACGTCCAGCGTCACGTCGTCCACGGCCTTGACCTCGCCGATCTTGCGGCGCAGGAAGCCGCCGGCTCCATGGCCGGCTCGGTGGTGTGGCAGAGGTCGGTGGCCAGCGGGCAGCGCGGCGCGAACGGGCATCCCTTGGGCATGTTGACCAGGTTCATCGGGGAGCCGGGGATCGGCACCAGACGGCTGTTGCGCTCGCGGTCGGAACGTGGCACTGCGCCCAACAGACCCATGGTGTACGGCATGGCCGGGTGATCGAAGACGCTGTCGACGTCCGCTTTTTCCACCGGGCGGCCGGCGTACATGACGACGATGTCGTCGGCGATGCCGGCGATCACGCCCAGATCGTGGGTGATGAAGATGACGGCCGCGCCGGTCTCGCGCTGGGCCTTGCGCAGCACTTCGAGCACCTGGGCCTGGATCGTCACGTCCAGTGCGGTGGTCGGCTCGTCGGCGATGATCACGTCCGGGTCGTTGGCGATGGCCATGGCGATCATCACGCGCTGGCGCATGCCGCCGGAGAACTCGTGCGGGAAAGACTTCAGGCGGTCCTCCGGGTCCGGGATGCCGACCAGGTTCATGAGCTCGATGGAGCGGTCGTGGATCTGCCGTTCGGTCATCTTCGGGTTGTGGGTGACCAGCGCCTCCTTGATCTGGTCGCCGATGGAGAACACCGGGGTCAGGGCGGAGAGCGGGTCCTGGAAGACCATGGCGATGCCCTTGCCGCGGATCTCGCTCATCTCGAGGTCGGACTTGCTGAGCAGCTCCTCGCCGTGGTAGGTGATGGAGCCCTTGACGCTGGCGTTCTTGTCCAGAAGGCCCATGATGGCCATGGAGGTCACGGACTTGCCGGCGCCGGATTCGCCGACGATGCCGAGGGTCTTGCCGGGGTACAGGTCGAAGTTCATGCCGCGCACCGCGTGCACGGTGCCGGCCTCGGAGGCGAAGCTGACGGTGAGGTCGCGTACTGAAATCACCGGTTCCTGTGCCACGTTGTGCGCTCCTGTGTTGGTGTCGTTGCTGGTTGTGATGTCGTTTGCCGCGTTGCTTGCGTTGCGCTGTTCGTTCTTGCTGCGCTGTTCGTCGCTCATGATGATCGCCTCGTCTCTCACTCGGCCTTGCCGCCGGAACGTGAGTACGGGTCGATGGCGTCGCGCAGGCCGTCGCCGATCAGCTGCACGGAGAAGGTCAGGACGATCAGCACCACGGACGGGAAGATCAGCACCCACGGCGAGGTCTGCACCACGGACTGGCCGGCGTTGAGCAGCGTGCCGAGCGAGGTGTCGGGCGCCTTGATGCCCAGACCCAGGAAGCTCAGTGAGGTCTCGCTGTTGACCGCGCCGATCACGCCGAGCACGGTGTTGATGACCGGCACCGAGCCGAGGTTCGGCACCAGGTGGCGCACGATGATGGTGAAGGACGGCACGCCCATGAACTTCGCCGCGCGGATGTATTCGCGGTCGCGCAGGCTCAGGGTCAGAGTGCGCAGCGTACGCGCGTAGCCGATCCAGCCGAAGGCGGTCAGGCCGATGGCCAGCCACAGCCAGTCGCTGCCGCCGGCGGCCATGCCGACGATCAGGGCGATGAGCAGGAAGGACGGCACGACCAGCAGCATATCCAGCAGCCACATGCCCACATGCTCGAACCAGCCCTCGAAGAAGGCCACGGCCGTGCCCACCAGGGCGGCGATGATCGTGGTGCCGAAGGAGCTGAAGATACCGATGGTCAGCGAACGGCCGAGGCCGCGGATGATCATCGCGTACATGTCCGAGCCGCCGACGGTGGTGCCCAGCCAGTGCTCGGTGGACGGCGGCGAGGCGAGGGCGGCGAAGTCGGGTTCGTCGTAGCTCCATTGGGAGAGTTTCGAGCCGAAAATCGCCAAGAGGATCAGCAGAATCAGCACCACCAGGCCGACCACGGCCGAGGGGCGGCGCATGAAGCGGCGCACGTACAGCTGCATGCGGCCGGTGCGGTGGAAGTCGTCGGTGCCGGAAGCCTCCTGGGCATTCCTGGCGTCGGCGGACTGCGGTTCGCTGCCCTGCGGATCGGTGAGTTCCATATCCTGGGTGTCGGCGTCGGAGACCATGTTCTCGTTGTCGTTCATCATGTTTGATCGTCCTTTGCGCGGGGCTCAGCTCAGTCGGATGCGCGGGTCGAGCCACGCGGAGAAGATATCCGCCAGCAGCGCGCCGGTCAGCGTGCACACGCCGCCGAACGCGGCCACTGCCACGGCGCCGTTGATGTCGTTGTTGGCGATGGTCTGGGTGAAGTACATGCCCAGGCCGTTGATGGCGAACACGTTTTCGGTGATCACCGCGCCGGTGAACACGCCGGCGATGGAGAAGGCCACGTCCACGGCGGTCGGGATCAGCGAGGTGCGCAGTGCGTGGCGGCGAATGGCCGCGTTGAGCGTCAGGCCCTTGGCGCGGGCGGTGCGTACGTAGTCGGCGTTCATGGTGTCGAGCAGGTACGTGCGCTGGGTGAGGTGGTAGCCCACCATGCCCGGAATCGTCATCACGATGGTGGGCAGGATCAGGTGTTGCAGATAGTCAAACACCCAAAGCACCGGGTTGGAGCCTTGGTAGGAGTGCAGGCCGGTCACGTAGAACGCGCGGCTGCCCACGATGTTGTTGAAGTTGATGGCCAGCAGCACCACCATCAGGCCCATGACGGCGGCCGGGACCACCAGGAAGAACGTTGCGGTGGTGTTGAGCACGCGGTCCTGCCACTTGTACTGGCGGATGGCCGTATACACGCCGATGCTCACGCCGAAGAGGATGGAGAGCACGGTGGCGAGCGTCACCAGCTGCAGCGAAGCGGAGATACGGGAGGCGATGGCCGGCGCCACCGGCGACTGGTCCGGGCTCAGGCCCCAGTTCCACTGGGTGAGGATGCCCTTGAGCCAGCGGAAATAGCGGATGACGACCGGCGTCTGGTCGTTGATGTTGGCCAGATCGAGCGACCGGTTAATCGACGCGATCGGCGGATGCGGATTGCGCGACATGTAGTTCGAACGCGGATCCATGAATGCGCTGGCCAGGAAATACGTCATCGATACTGCCACGAACAGCATGATCACGTAGTTCACAATGCGCTTGATGATGTACTTGAACACCCAACCACCTCCCAGATAACTGGGAAAGTGATCCCCCCCCCCGCTCAAAACCACAAATTGAGTTCAATATATGGAATATGGGTATTGACTTTTCCGACTTTTTCCTGTACGGAAAACTGCGAAAACACTTACTGCATATTGGGCAAACATCCGTTTGTTAATTTTGTATTTCCTGAGCCTTTGCTGGACATGCCTTATACTTTCGTGTCAGCAGTCCGCCGGCCCGGATGGTGACAGTCCCCGCCGCCGGCAACGGATCATCCATCAGCATCATCAGCATCAGACAGGGGCATCATGACGACAGACGCCAGCGCACGGGCCATCAAACCCGAACTTCTGCGTACGTACACCGAGGATTTCAACAAGGACCGCGCCAACCTGATCGCGGCGGACGCGGCGGTTTCGGCCGGCGTGCTCAAGGCGGCCACCGACTATCGCGGCGTGCGTGCGCTGCCGCGCGACTTCTCCATCGAACTTAAGCAAGGTTCGATCACCAATCAGGAGCGTTCCGGCCGTTGCTGGATGTTCGCCTCCCTGAACACGCTGCGCTACGAGCTTATGCATCGCTGGAATCTTGAGGACTTCGAGTTCTCCGAGACCTACCTCTTCTTCTGGGATGCGATGGAGAAGTCGAACACCTACCTGGAGAACGTGCTGCGCACGCTCGACGAGCCTACCGACTCGCGCCTGTTCGAGGCCATCAACTGGGGCCCGTCCGATGACGGCGGCTGGTGGCAGATGTTCGCCGCGCTGGTGAACAAGTACGGTCTGGTGCCCAAGAGCGCCTACCCGGAGTCCGAGAACTCCCGTAATTCCGATGATTTCAAGCAGTACCTCAACTCCAAGCTGCGCGAGTTCGCGGCCGAGCTGCGCCGCCGTTCGGCTGCGGGCGCTGGCGAGGACGAGCTGCGCACGCTGAAGGACGAGTACATGGGCACCGTGTACCGCATCTGCGCCGTGTCGCTTGGCGAGCCGCCGGAGAAGTTCGACTTCTTCGCGCGCACCAAGGATGATGATGAGGATAAGAAGGGCGAGGCTTGCAAGTGCAAGGCCGAGGTCGACGCAGACGGCAAGACCGAATCCTGCAAGTGCGGCGACTCCTGCAAATGCGAGGGCAAATCCGACGCCAAGGCCTGCAAGTGCAATAAGGACAAGTCCGACAAGCCGAAAACCGGCAAGGACGAGCGCCCGCAGATCCGCGAGATCGGCATCACCCCGCTTGAGTTCTACAAGAAGTACGTGCCGGTGGACGTCAACGATTTCGCGACGCTGGCCAACGCCCCGCTCAAGAACCGTCCGTTCAACCAGCGCTACCGCATCCGCTTCAGCGCGAACGTGGCCGAGGCGGGCGATATGGAGTTCGTCAACGTGCCGCTGGACGTGTTCAAGAGGGCCGCGCTTGACCAGCTCACCGCCGGCCACCCGATCTGGTTCGCCTGCGACTGCACGCAGTTCGCGCTGCGCAAGGACGGTTTCTTCGATCGGTCCGTGGTGCGCGTCGACCAGCTGTTCGGCACCGAGTTCACCGGCGACAAGGCCCACGGCCTTGAATACGGCGACAGCCCGAGCAACCACGCCATGCCCTTCACCGGCGTGCAC
>SKEZ01000843.1_pt1 | contig 20253 bp, 18 predicted proteins | sample 4843881 | NCBI WGS metagenome assembly SKEZ01 (sample SAMN11008796, study PRJNA524170) | human gut metagenome | isolation source: fecal sample from pouch patient p1, p46 | place: Israel: Tel-Aviv | reverse complement strand
ATATCGGTTCACGTTTTGAATGGCGTTTAGCTGTGGGCGGTATTGCCTCACTTGCGCACGACGTAGTTGTCACCCTCGGAGTGTTCTCTGCATTACAAGTTGAAATGGATTTAACCTTTGTGGCAGCAATTCTTTCCGTTGTAGGTTACTCCATCAACGATAGTATCGTGGTATTCGACCGTGTGCGTGAAAACTTCCGTAAAATTCGTCGTGTAGATACCATCGATATTATTGATATTTCCTTAACGCAAACCTTATCGAGAACCATCATGACATCTCTCACAACGCTTCTTGTTGTGATTGCCTTGTTCTTCTTTGGTGGTCCATCCATTCATAACTTCTCGTTAGCGTTATTAATCGGTATCGGTTTTGGTACTTACTCATCAATCTTTATCGCGATTGCGATTGCTTATGACGTTGGCCTACGCCGCGAACATATGATTCCACCAAAAGTGGATAAAGAAATCGATGATTTACCTTAATCTATTGAACATGAGATAAAAATAAAGCCACCATAATGGTGGCTTTTTTATTGCTAAAAGCATGTGATTTTTGACCGCACTTTATTCGTTTACATCACCTAATAAAGCTGCATATTTCTTCGTTGATTCTGAGCTTTCCAACGTAATTTTAAACGCCATTGTCAGCGGCACAGAAAGCAACATGCCTACCGTACCAAGTAACCATCCCCAGAAAAGTAATGAAAAGAATACGACCAAGGTAGAAAGACCTAAGGTTTTACCCATCATTTTCGGTTCAATAATATTACCGATCACAATATTTAATGCAATGATACCGACGGTTACGCCCATTCCTACACCGAATCCATTCAGCAATAACGCTTGAACAATAATAGGCACTGCTGCAATAATCGAACCAATATTTGGAATATAATTTAATAGGAAGCTTAAGGTTGCCCATAAAATCGCATATTGCACACCCGCTACGTCCAACAAAATCCAAGTCGTGACGCCAGTCAATAAGCTAATCACCGTTTTCACACCAAGATAACTAATCACACCATCTAAAATACGATCAATGTGATGTTCTTCCGCGACAACATCATGTTCATTGTCACTTAAAACTAAAGCAAGTTTATGCTTCATAGTTGGTGCTTCAAGCAGCATAAAAATTACCGCTAAGATCAACACAAAAACATTCGTCACCACGCCAGAAAAGTTTAATAACAAACGGCTCACAAAGTTCATGATCACGCTCGGATCAAAATGCTCCATAATGGCTTCGCGAGAAATCACAATCGGCAATTTCAGTTTTTGAGCTAACGCCATGATGTCATTTATACGCTCAGAAAGCAGCACTTTATATTGCGGAATAGAACGTGTGAATTCCTGCACACTACTGTTAATTAATCCCGCCAGGAAAAAGAATACAATTAAAATCAAGATAAACAACAAAGCAATCGCAATACCATGCGGCACTTTGCGTTGTGTCATTGCTTTAATTACCGGCGAACAAATAATGGCGATAAATAACGCCAATAAAAAAGGCACGACAATCTCTGCCGCCAATTTAATTCCCGCAAACACAATCACTAAAGCTGCCATAGCGACTACAGTGCGGTTAAAATTTAAGTTTTTTTCCACTAAATGGCTTCCTCATTTTCTTCGCCTGTACGAACACGAATCACGCGTTCTACATCATAAACAAAGATCTTCCCATCACCGATTTTGCCTGTTTGGCAAGTTTCAACAATGGTTTCAAGACACTGTTCAAGTAAATCATCCGTCACGACAATTTCCATTTTCACTTTAGGTAGAAAATCCACCATATATTCCGCACCGCGATAAAGCTCTGTATGCCCTTTTTGGCGACCAAAACCACGGACTTCAGTCACTGTCATGCCACTGATACCAATATCAGATAAATTTTCACGCACATCATCTAATTTAAATGGCTTAATAATGGCTTCGATTTTTTTCATTTTATTTCTCCAAATTTTCACGGCGTGCAGCTTTTGGACGGAAGCTCGCAATCACTTCTGGTTTCGTATCAATATAAATACCATCGATTAATTGCAAGCAATAAGGCACTGCACTAAAAATCCCTTTCACTAAGACTTTGCCTTGTTCATCTTTCACGCCTTCTAAGGTTTCTTTGATGGCTTTTGGCTGCCCCGGTAAATTCAAGATTAGACTGTTTTTACGAATCACACCAACTTGACGAGATAAAATCGCTGTTGGTACAAAATGTAAACTCACTTGACGCATTTGTTCGCCAAATCCTGGCATTTCACGATCGGCTACCGCTAACGTAGCATCAGGTGTCACATCACGTTTTGCCGGTCCTGTACCGCCCGTTGTGAGCACTAAATGACAATGATGTTCATCCACTAATTCTTTCAAGGTTTGTTCGATTAATGGCTGTTCATCTGGAATTAATCGCGTTTCTACTTCAAAAGGCTCTACCAACGCTTGTTCTAACCATTGTTGTAATTCGGGAATCCCTTGATCTTGATACACACCACTTGATGCGCGATCTGATACTGAAACCAAACCTATTTTTAAAAGTGCGGTCATTTTTTTCCTCATTTTTATACGCAATAAACAGCGTCATTCTACCCTATTTTATCTTTTACCAAAGCATAAAAAAGCCATTTAGCTTTCACTAAATGGCTTTTCATTTTAGAGATTATTGTCTGGCTTGAACTTTGCCATCCACATAATCCACTGTGACTACTTTGCCTGGTAATAATTGACCAGATAGAACTTGTTGTGCCAAGCTGTTTTCGATCTCTTGTTGGATTGCACGTTTTAATGGACGAGCCCCATAAATTGGGTCATAACCCACTTCACCAATGAAATCTAATAACGCTTCGGTAAACACTAATTCGTAACCACGAGTTTCCATACGTTTTGCTAAGCGTTCTAATTGGATACTTGCAATCGCACGGATATTTTCTTTATCAAGTGGATGGAATACCACAGTTTCGTCAATACGGTTGATAAATTCAGGACGGAAATGTTGGCTCACCACTGACATCACTAAGGCTTTCATTTCGCCATAGCTTTCGTTTTTGCTACCTTGGATTAAATCAGAGCCCAAGTTAGAGGTCATAATCACCACGGTGTTACGGAAGTCCACAGTGCGACCTTGACCATCAGTTAAACGGCCATCATCCAACACTTGTAATAAGATGTTGAATACATCCGCATGTGCTTTTTCCACTTCATCCAACAAAATTACCGAATATGGACGACGGCGTACCGCTTCAGTTAAGTAACCACCCTCTTCATAGCCGACATAGCCTGGAGGCGCACCCACTAAACGAGATACGCTGTGTTTTTCCATAAACTCTGACATATCAATACGAACCATCGCATCTTCACTGTCAAAGAGGAATTTTGCTAAGGTTTTGCAAAGCTCTGTTTTACCTACACCCGTTGGCCCTAAGAACAAGAATGAACCAATTGGACGGTTAGGATCAGAAAGCCCTGCACGGCTACGACGAATTGCGTTCGCTACGGCATCTACTGCTTCTTCTTGACCGATCACACGTTTGTGCAATTCTTCTTCCATGCGTAAGAGTTTTTCTTTCTCGCCTTCCATCATTTTAGAAACAGGAATACCTGTTGCTTTAGAAAGTACTTCCGCAATTTCTTCATCAGTCACACGATAGCGCAATAAGGTCATTTCTTTGCCTTCGCTGGTTTCAGCGGCAGCAAGTTGTTTTTCCAATTCAGGAATACGACCGTATTGAAGCTCAGACATTTTACTTAAATCGCCTGCACGACGCGCTTGTTCCATTTCAGTTTTTGCCGCATCTAACTCTTGTTTGATGTGTTGTGAACCTGAAAGGGTCGCTTTTTCTGATTTCCAAACTTCTTCAAGTTCAGCATATTCACGTTCTTTATCTGCAAGCTCTTTTTCTAACATCTCTAAACGCTTACGGCTTGCTTCGTCTTCTTCTTTTTGTAATGCTTGTTGTTCCAATTTTAATTGGATAATACGGCGTTCAAGACGATCAAGCGGCTCTGGTTTAGAGTCAATTTCCATACGGATGCTCGAAGCAGCTTCATCGATTAAGTCGATGGCTTTATCCGGCAATTGACGATCGGAAATATAACGATGTGAAAGTGTTGCCGCTGCTACGATTGCTGGGTCAGTAATATCTACATGGTGATGGATCTCATAACGCTCTTTCAAACCACGTAAGATCGCAATGGTATCTTCTACACTTGGTTCATCTACAAAGACTTTTTGGAAACGACGTTCAAGCGCCGCATCTTTCTCGATATATTGACGATATTCGTCTAGTGTTGTTGCACCCACACAGTGCAATTCACCGCGCGCTAAACTTGGTTTTAATAAGTTACCCGCATCCATTGCACCGTCAGTTTTACCTGCACCAACCATAGTATGAATTTCATCAATAAAGAGGATCACGCGACCTTCTTCTTTTGATAACTCATTTAAAACAGCTTTTAAGCGTTCTTCAAATTCACCACGGTATTTCGCACCGGCAATCAGTGCGCCCATATCTAAAGAAAGTACACGTTTGTTTTTTAAGCCTTCAGGTACTTCACCATTAACAATACGTTGTGCCAAACCTTCCACGATGGCGGTTTTACCTACACCAGGCTCACCGATTAATACTGGGTTGTTTTTGGTACGACGTTGCAATACTTGAATGGCTCGACGAATTTCTTCATCACGACCAATAACCGGGTCAAGTTTGCCACTTTCAGCACGAGCTGTTAAATCAATGGTATATTTTTCAAGAGCTTGTCTGCTTTCTTCTGCATTTTGATCGTTCACGCTTTGTCCTCCACGAATATGTTGGATCGCTTGTAGAATTTGTTCTTTTTTCGCACCACATTTTTTCAAAATGTCATTTAATGTGCCTCGCTCTTCAAGCGCTGCTAATAAGAACAATTCACTGGAAATAAATTTATCTTGTTTTTGTTGAGCTAATTTGTCACATAAATTCAATAAGTTAAGTAATTGACGGGAAATTTGCACATCACCGCCATTACCCGACACTTGTGGCAATTTATTCAATTCGGCATTTAATTCATTACGCAATAACGCCACATTCACGCCACTGGTCGTTAAAATTGGTGCAATTGAACCGTCTTGTTGATTTAAAAGTGCGGTCAATAAATGCACTGGTTCGATAAACTGATTATCTTTACCTAGCGCCAATGATTGTGCTTCACTGAGTGCTTGTTGAAATTTTGTGGTAAATTTTTCAATATTCATATGCTTATCTTCTCCTGATTAAATTCTTGGGGTCATCCCCTTTACGAGTTATTAAATAAGACCCTTTTTTGGTATTTCAAGAGAAAAAATCGACAATTTTTAATTTTTTCTATCAAATTTTATTTCTTGATAGGTTTAAGCAACTAAAATTCGGTGAAGAGGCACGTCCCACGCTTCTGTTGGAAGTTGTCCGACCTGTTGACATTGATGGGCTAATCCCACAGGAATAAAAGAAGAATTTTGCCAATTTTGTAAGGTTCGGTCATAAAAACCACCGCCCATGCCAAGACGATTCCCTTGTTTATCAAAAGCGACAAGTGGTGTAAAAAGAATATCTAATTCATCCAAAGGCAATACGTTTTGCACATTGAGTTTTGGCTCCCAAATGCCAAATTTATTTTTCAGCATTGGTGTATCTGGCAAATAACGTAAGAACAAAAGATGATTAGGATTGAAAGGGTGCAATACCGGCAAATAAACGTGCTTATCTTGTGCCCAAAGGGTTTTGATAAGTTTATCCGTGGAGATTTCACCATCAAAGGAAACATACAAGGCAATATGCTGTGCATTTCGTTCTTCAATTAATGCAAGCGCTTGTTGAGTAATGGAATTCTCTGCCTGTTGCTGCTGAAGTGCGGTCAAATTTGCTCGTGTTTTACGAATTTGTTGACGGAGTTGATTGCGAAGCGTTTGCTGTGTTGATTTCATTCGATTAGAAAGAATGGATTTTAAAGGAAGGTCCCAGAGTGCCGCTACGAGTAGTAGTCCTTGAACCCGACGGTCCAAGGAAACCGGTAAGGCCATTTTTAGGTTTCTTTAGTCCAATGACGAAGTCAAAGGTCAAGCCTACACACCAATGGCGGGAAACCGATTTATAAAGTTCTAAGTATCGGCTCAGGGACATAACCCATCCACGAACACCCCAGGAAATCTTTTAAATTTATACTAGCTCAATTTGATTAGTTTGACTAGCCTTTATTTGAATAATTTTGCTTATTCAAGCTCGTCCCACAAGGGACGAGAATTATTTTTTAACCGGTTGAGTTAAATCAGATTCTTCCGGTTTTTTCACTTCCGCAAATTGTTTATCTTTATTCGCATCGATAACTTGCTGAGTTTGGTTCGCTAATTGTTGTAAACCCATTTTCTCGTATGCTTCTTTCATTAAGAATAAACCTTCGTAAGTCGCTTTTGCATCCGGATATTGTTGCAACATACCCACTACACGGTTTGATACCGCGACCCACGCATCACGTTTTGCATAGAATTTCGCAATTTCTAATTCATGACGTGCTAATGAGTCTTTAATATACGCCATACGCGCTACTGCATCTTGTGAATATGGGCTATTTGGGAACGCACGCACTAAGCTTTGGAAGTTTGAAAACGCAGTTTTCATTGAAGTTGTTTCACGCGTTGCACGATCGATGCCAAAGAAATCTTGGATCATGTTATCAGCCGTTGCTAAGTTTGTTAAACCCGCCATATACACTGCATAGTCACGGTTTGGACTTTGTGGGAATTGCTGTAAGAAGTTATCTACGGTAACCAACGTTGCTGTGTAATCTTGTGTTTTATAGTTTGCATAAATTAAATCAAGCATTGCTTGTTCTTGGTAAGTACTACCAGGGAAACGCTCTGTCGCTGCTTTTAAATAACGAATCGAGTCAGAATAGCTTCCTTCTTGTAATGCAGCCGCGCCTTTTGCATAAAGCTCATCAACAGAAGCTTGCTCCACTTCTTTATTACCACTGCTACAAGCTGCAATAGCGAATGAGGTAAGTGCAATAAGCGCGAGAGATTTTATTTTACGCATTCTTTTTTCCTTAATTTTTACGAAAATCAATAAATAAGTTACAATTAACGAATATTGTATAGAACATTACACAATAAGCCAACTTTTTAAATTTTTAGATGGATTTTTTATGCCACAAATGACCTTAACGGCTGAAGTTCAGCCCGAACAAATGGGACAGCGTTTAGACCAAACCCTCGCGGAGTTGTTCCCTGAATATTCCCGTTCGCGTTTAAAAACCTGGATTGAAGCAAAACAGGTAAAAATGAACGGTGAAATTGCCGATATTCCCCGTGCAAAAGTTTATGGCGGAGAGCAAATTGAAATTTCGGTAGAAGTGGAAGATGAAAACCGTTTTGAGCCACAAAATATTCCGCTCAATATCGTTTATGAAGATGACGATATTATCGTGATTAACAAACCTAAAGATCTCGTGGTTCACCCAGGTGCAGGAAATCCGGATGGTACCGTGCTTAATGCGCTACTCTATCACTATCCACCTATTTCTGAAGTACCGCGCGCAGGGATTGTGCATCGTTTAGATAAAGACACGACAGGTCTCATGGTTGTCGCTAAAACCATTCCAGCACAAACGAAACTTGTGCGTGATTTACAAAAACGTAAAATTACTCGTGAATACGAAGCCGTCGCCAGTGGCATTATGACCAAAGGTGGCACAGTAGATCAGCCAATGGCTCGCCACGCGACAAAACGCACATTGATGGCGGTTCACCCAATGGGTAAACCGGCTGTGACGCACTATCGCATTATGGAGAATTTCCGTAATTACACCCGCTTACGCTTACGTTTAGAAACGGGTCGTACTCACCAAATTCGTGTGCACATGGCACATATTGCACATCCATTATTAGGTGATCAAACTTACGGAGGCCGTCCTCGCCCACCTAAAAATGCAAGCGAAGCCTTCACTGAGGTGCTACGCAATTTTAAACGCCAAGCCCTACATGCGGTTATGTTGCGTTTAGCTCATCCTATCACAGGTGAAATGATGGAATGGTATGCCCCATTGCCAGATGACTTTGTCGAATTACTGCATGCCTTAAAAGCGGATTACCTCGAACACAAAGACGAATTGGATTATTAAGATGAAAACCATTGTTCCAAACTGGAATGTTCCACCACATATCCAAGCTTTTACAACCACAAGAGGAGGTGGCGTAAGCCTGCCGCCTTTCGATAGTTTCAATTTAGGCGATCATGTCGAAGACGATAAAAGTGCGGTCAAAACTAACCGCACTTTATTGGTCGAAAAATTTAATCTGCCACATTTCCCGTTGTTTTTAACTCAAACACATAGCACTCGTGTGATTACGGTGCCTTATGAGGGCAATGATTTAGAGGCTGATGCGGTTTACACCAATCAACCTAACCAAGTATGTTTGGTGATGACAGCTGATTGCTTGCCAGTTTTATTCACTAATAAGAAAGGTACTGAAGTGGCTGCGGCACATGCGGGCTGGCGTGGACTCTGTGATGGTGTATTAGAAGAAACAGTAAAATGCTTCCAATCTGCCCCCGAAGAGATTATTGCGTGGTTTGGGCCTGCTATCGGCCCTAATGCATTCCAAGTGGGCAAAGAAGTGATTGAGCAATTTATGGCTTTTGACCCGATTGCAGAAACGGCTTTTCAACCAGATCCAAATGAATCAGGAAAATACCTCGGCAATCTTTATCAAATCGCCACACAACGCCTCAATAAATTAGGTATTACCCAAATTTACGGTGGGGAGCATTGCACATTCAATGAAAAAGAGACCTTCTTTTCCTATCGTCGAGATGGCAAAACAGGTCGAATGGCGAGTCTGATTTGGATAAAAAAATAAACCTATCAATACAACAAACCGCACCTTAAAGTGCGGTTTATTTTTGGCTTATTCTGAATAGTTTTCGAACCAACTTTCTAAAATCAAGCAAGCAGAAATCCCATCTACTTTGCCTTTATTGAGAGCACGATAACCACCACGTTGGAAAATTTCATCTCGCGCAGAAACCGTTGTTAAGCGCTCATCTTGCAGTTCTACTTTGATACCGAAACGACCATTTAAGCGGTTGGCAAATTTTTTCGCACGAAGTGTTAAATCTTGCTCGGTACCATCCATATTTAAAGGCAATCCCACCACAATAACATCAGGCTTCCAGTCTTTTAAGCATTTTTCAATAGCATCCCAATTTGGAATCCCATCTTGCGCTTTAAATGCAGGTAAGGCTTGCGCTGTACCCGTGATACTTTGCCCGACTGCACAACCGATGCTTTTTGTACCGAAATCAAATGCAATTGCCGTGATGCCCATTAACTATGCCCTACTTGTGAAAAGACAAAATTATGAGGATTAATCCCTAATAATTGATTCGCGGCAGGATAACGATCTTCATAAATCGTTTCAAATAAAATGGTGTCTGAAGCAGGTGCCACTAACCACGCATTATCTGCAATCTCTTGTTCTAACTGTCCAGCTGTCCAACTTGCACAACCGAGCGCAACAAGATATTTTTCGGGCGCATCCTCTGAACCAAAGGTTTCCACAATATCTGCCGAAGTGGTCAGAAACATCTCATCGGTAATTTTATAACTATGCTCAAATTCTTTCGTAGTTTTCTTATGCAGAATAAAACCACGCTCAGAATGTACCGGTCCCCCTGCAAGTACAAGTTCATTGCTAAAAGTGCGGTCATTTTTCATCATAAAATTCATTTTTGAATACAACTCAGCAATGCTTAAATCGGTGGGTTGATTAATCACTAAACCCATCGAACCTTGCTCATTATGCTCACACATATACACCACGGTATTTTGGAAATAATCCTCCAACTGTGGCATCGCAATTAAAAATTGCCCTTGTAAATCCATCATTATCCCAAATCTCCAAAACAAATTTGTAACGCACTAATCGCCGCTAAAGAAGCCGTTTCTGTGCGTAACACACGCTTTCCTAATAAAATTTCAGTAAATCCTTGTTGTTCAGTTTGAGCGATTTCTTGAGGTGATAAACCGCCTTCTGAACCAATAAGCAAACGAACACCTTCTTTTGGAATAGAAGGCAAGGTTTTAATTGAATATTGGGCTCTTGGATGTAAATTCAATTTCAACGCGCCATCATTTTCTGCACACCAATCTTGTAATTTCATTAATGGACGAATTTCTGGCACAACGTTACGGCCACATTGTTCACAAGCCGCAATGGCAATTTTTTGCCATTGTTGGATTTTCTTATCCATACGTTCACCATCCAACTTCACGCCACAGCGTTCTGACCATAATGGTGTAATCACATTCACGCCCAATTCCACAGATTTTTGAATGGTAAATTCCATTCGATCGCCGCGTGAAATAACCTGCCCTAAATGAATCGATAAATTCGACTCCTTATCACTCAATTCACAACCAAGAATTTCCACTTTAACGGCTTTTTTGCTCGCTTCAATAATTTTTGCTGGATAAATATGATTACTACCATCAAATAATTCAATTTGCTCACCTTCAGTCATGCGAAGTACACGTCCTACATGATTAGCTGCATCCTCTGAAAGTTGGCAAGTAGATTGATTTTTAAGGGATTCTGGATGATAAATTCTTGGAATACGCATAATATTGAGTCTTTGATATAAGGAAAAGTGCGGTCATTTTCAACCGCACTTTTAATATTATTCTGTTGTTAAATCTTTCGGCAAACTTTCTAAAATGGATCGCCAGTAACCAGAGGTGACTTGTTTATGCTTGCGAATACATTCCACCACTAAATCGGATTGACCGCTTTCACAAATATCACGCAACTCGACATAGAAATCATAAGTCACTTGGCGATGTTTTTCGTCACTAAAGAATAGCAAACCAATTTTATGATAAACCCCACGTAAGCTATTGAAAATTAAACGATAGAAAGGTTTGTTCGCCATTACTGTAAACTGACGAAATAAGGCATAGTCAAATTCCATGTAGCTTTCAGCGGTATTTTCTAAAGCATCCATCCCTTTGAACAAGGCTGCAGAAGCTTTAGGTGAATTTTTTACTGCCTCATAAATATAAGATTCTGACATGCGACTACGCAATGACAACATATTTTCAATAATTAACGGCGCACTTTGGCGATCTAAGGTAATTAAAGTTTCAATGATGCTTGGACCAGCTGTATCCCAAATATCATTGACTTTTGTCGGCTTGCCGTGTTGAATGGTAAGCCAGCCATCACGAGCCAAACGCTGTAATACTTCACGTAATGTGGTGCGTGTTACGCCGATTTTATCAGCTAAATCACGCTCAGAAGGAAGATTGGTGCCTGCGGGAAATACATTATCCCAAATACTTCTAACAATATATTCTTCGGCAAGAGCGGCTGGGCTTTGAGCCCGTAAAAGGGTATTATCTGTTTGCATGAGTATGAAATAAATATAAAAAAGCCTAAAAAGATCAAAAAAATGTGATTTATTGAATAAATCTTTAACTGGTCTATTATCCTTTAAAGCAGTATATATTACAATGACAGGACTATAAAAAAACGGAGTTCAATATGACTTACACACAAGCATTTATGAAAAACTTTCTGGGCTCGAGCCCTGATTGGTATAAATTAACTATTATTGCCTTCTTGGTAATTAACCCAATTTTATTCTTTTGGGTAAGCCCATTTGTGGCGGGTTGGGTACTCGTGGCTGAGTTTATTTTCACCCTTGCTATGGCATTAAAATGCTATCCTCTTCAACCGGGTGGTTTATTAGCCGTTGAAGCTATTGCTATTGGTATGACGAATGCAGAGCACGTTAAAGCCGAGATCATGGCAAACTTTGAAGTCGTTTTACTTTTAATCTTTATGGTGGCCGGTATTTACTTTATGAAGCAACTTTTGCTTTATGTGTTCACCAAATTATTAGTACGTATCCGTTCTAAAATCGTACTTTCTGTTGCGTTCTGTTTTAGTGCTGCATTTCTTTCAGCTTTCTTAGATGCACTTACTGTTGTTGCAGTAATTATCAGCGTAGCTATGGGTTTCTATGGGGTTTATCACAAAGTCGCATCCGGTAAAACACTACAAGATGCAGTTGATATTTCTGATGATAACAAAATTAAAAATCACGAAACTCTCGAAAAATTCCGCTCTTTCTTACGTAGCTTAATGATGCATGCAGGCGTGGGGACAGCTCTCGGTGGTGTAATGACCATGGTAGGGGAACCACAAAACCTAATCATTGCAGAACAAGCAAAATGGAACTTCATTGAATTCTTCTTCCGTATGGCGCCAGTAACCATCCCTGTCTTTATCTGTGGATTACTCACTTGTGTTTTAGTGGAAAAATTTAAAGTATTCGGCTATGGCGAAAAATTACCAGAAGAAGTATGGAAAATCTTGGCTGATTTAGATCGTGAAAATACACAAAAAATGTCTAGACAAGATAAAGTACGTCTTTCTGTTCAAGGTCTTATCGCGATTTGGTTAATCTTAGGTCTAGCCTTCCACTTAGCCGCTGTTGGTCTAATCGGTTTAAGTGTGATTATTCTTGCGACTACCTTTACCGGTGTAACAGATGAACACGCGATTGGTAAATCATTCCAAGAAAGCTTACCTTTCACTGCGTTATTAGTGGTATTCTTCTCTATCGTTGCGGTGATTATCGATCAAAAACTCTTTGGTCCAATTATCCACTTCGTATTAAGTGCAGAAGAGAAAACCCAGTTAGCCCTATTCTATGGTTTCAACGGTTTACTTTCTGCAATTTCTGATAACGTATTCGTTGCAACGGTTTACATTAATGAGGCGAAAAATGCGCTTACAGCTGGAGCAATTGCACCACACCAATTTGAATTACTTGCGGTCGCAATCAATACAGGGACAAACTTACCTTCTGTTGCGACACCAAACGGTCAAGCCGCATTCTTGTTCCTATTAACATCATCGCTTGCACCGTTAATTAAACTTTCTTATGGTAGAATGGTCTACATGGCATTGCCTTACACCATCGTATTAACGGTGGTGGGTTTCCTTGCAATCGAATTTATCTTACCAGATATGACAATTTTGCTTGCGAACCTTGGCTTAATTCTTCCTATTTAGTGAAGCATAAGGAGAAAGAATGCTCGACTTTTTTAAGCAATTATCCCTTAAACGTTCAGCGTGGATCTTTTTGGCATTTACCGCATTTGCCTTAGAATCGACCGCACTTTATTTTCAATACGGCATGAGTTTGCAACCTTGCGTACTTTGTGTTTATGAACGTTTAGCTGTTGTGGGTTTATTCGTCGCTGGTCTTATCGGCGCCTTAGCCCCAAGTTCGCTTATTATCCGCATTCTTGCTCTTATTGTGGGTTTATTTAGTGCAATTAAAGGATTAATGATATCTATCCGCCACCTTGATTTACAAATGAACCCTGCACCGTGGAAACAATGTGAATTTATACCTAACTTTCCGGAAACTTTACCATTCCATAAATGGCTACCTGCAGTCTTCAATCCGACAGGTAGCTGTAATGAAAGTCAATGGTCACTCTTCGGTATTACTATGGTGCAATGGCTCGTGTTTATTTTTGCTGTTTATGTCCTTGTGTTGGGATTCATCACTATTTCACAAGTGAAGAAAAGCAGAAAAAGACGCCTCATTTTTAAATAATCTAATTACATGCTAAAAAGCCTAGAGATATTCTCTAGGCTTTTTTATTCTCAATAACGAAAGTCATTCTGAATTTAAAACTACTCAAGAAAGAAATACCAATAAGGCATTAAGATGAACCAAACAAAGGCACTGAGAATAACAACAAATTTAAAACTGAAGTGTTTGGTTTTATGGCGAAAGCGTTTCATCCCGCAATAAACGCCAATAAAACCACCAAGAAGACTTAATAGGAAGAAGGTATTTTCAGGAATTCGCCAGCCGTGACGAACCGCGCGGACTTTATCTTTCCACATAAAAAAATAAGCGGCGATATTTACCGCCGCTAACATTACAAATAAAAGCTGAATCAGCATTATGCGCAAACTAGAAGATCAAAAAACAATAAAAATAATAGTTAATTCTAACACATTGACCATGTATTACGCCTATCCTTTTGTATGGATAAACATAAAGTAAGCTCTATTTTTATAGCATCTCGCATGCTTTTTCATATCCAGCTTCACAGGCTTTTTTAAACCATTGAGTAGCGAATTTGCGGTTGCGTTTTGTCCCAAAGCCATTGTCATACATCGCACCTAAATTATACATTCCCTCAGGACTGCCGTTTTCAGCAGCAAGTTGGAAATAGAGAAAGGCTTTTGCATCATCTTTTGGTGTCCCTAGCCCATTAAAGTGAAGGATACCTAATTCATTTTGTGCTTCACCGTTCCAGCTTCCGCCCGCCAATTCATAATATTCCCGTGCAGACTTATAATCTTTTTTAATAGTATCGCCATAAGTATAAAGAAATCCGAGTTGATAATAAGCTTCTGTGACGTCTTTTTTTACTGCTTTTTTATACCATTTGATCGCTTCTAGTTCATTTTTTTTGACTAAAACACCTGAACTATATTCAAACCCTAAATTATAATAAGCTAGCCCATGACCTTGATCGGCACTACGATGTAGCCATTTCATCGCTTCTTCGCTATTTTGTTCAACTCCTTCGCCTTTTGCATAGCGGTTATAAAGGCTATTTTGAGCATCTGCATCGCCTTGTTCGGCGGCAGCTTTATACCATTTAAAGGCTTCTTCATAATTCTGTTCAATTTCATCACCTCGAACGTAAGCCATCGCTAAATCCTTTTGCGCCTCAAGATTGCCTTCTTTCGCTCGTTCAAGTAATGCATCAAAATCATCACGCGCAGCAAGACGACTTTGCAGCTGTTGCACTGAGCGTTCGACATTCTCTCCTGATTCTTTTGCAAGTAGATAAAACTCTTGAGCTTTTTCTAAATTTTGTGGCACATTACCTAGCCCTTCCTGGTAAATCTCAGCCAATTCCCTAGCCGCATCCCTCATTTGGTATTCTGCTGCTAGCTCTAGCCATTTCAGGGCTTTCTGGCTATCTTGTTGAACGCCCTCACCTCTTTTATAAGCATTACCAACATAGTAATAGGCATCAATTAAGCCATTTTCAGCAGCTTTTAAATACCATTTGAAGGCTTGCTTTTTATCCCCTTTAAAACCGTGTAAATTTGCTAAACCATACATTGCATGGGGAAGCCCCATTTCAGCAGCTTTGGTTAGGTATTTTTGCGCTTCAACATAATTGGTTGGAATATCCTCGTGAGCGTTGTAGAGTGTCCCAAGGTTATTATAAAGCGCCATTAAATCTTTATTGGTTAAATCTTGTTTATTCTTCTCAGCAAGCAAGTAATATTCCAATGCTTTAGGATAATTAATTGGAACTTCATATCCTATAACGCCATCATGTACCTGCACTAAGAGGTATGAAGCAGGCCCATCATTGTCATATTTCTCTAGCATTTGCATGCCTTTAAATGTATCTTGCTCCACGCCAATGCCTAAAAGATAGAATCGTCCCAAATTGATTGTCGCTCGTTTATCGCCTTGACGAATGCCTTGCTCAAACCATTCTACTGATTTTTCGGGCTCACCCATATCATCATAAAGCGCACCAATATTATTTGCCGCTAATGGATAACCCAATGCATTCGCGCGGTGATATAACGTCATCGCTTTGTCATAATCAGCTTCTACCACCTCTCCAATATGATAAAAACGGCCTAACTGATACATTGCCTCAGCATCCCCTTGTTCTGCATGTTGCTTTAAGGCTTCAAGACTATTTTTGTCAGTCGAGCGAAATAAATTTAATAATGTTTTAAACATGGGACTTCCTTTGGGAGATAAATGTATTTCAATTGAATCGAAAGTGCGGTTGGATTTTTAACTAAATTGGATAATAGGATCAGCACCGTTAAACCACTATCGTGGCAATTTAAGTAAGCATAATGGAGACTGGTTTTTACCCGGGCTCTTTAGACTGAAGAATTAATATATTTATCGTTTAGTTGAGCTACCAAATAATATAGTATTTTATTCAACTATTCAATTGCTCAGAAAAATAGTTACTATAATATCAAGCGATTAGCTTCTCCATCTCTCAGTGGAGAATAGAAAAATTGAAATAAAAAACGGCAACATACTTTATTGATGTCACCGTTTCTTTTAACAACGATTAAAAATTAGCTTGCGTAAACAGGAAGACGTTTGCAGATTGCCAATACTTTTTCTTTGGTTGCTGCAATCACTTGCTCTTCGTTTTCTTTGCCTAATGCATCTAATACATCACACATCCAGCCTGCTAATTCACGACAGTCTTGCTCGTTAAAGCCGCGACGAGTCACCGCTGGTGTACCAACACGAATACCAGAAGTCACAAATGGTTTTTGTGGATCATTTGGTACGGAGTTTTTATTAACGGTGATATTCGCTTTACCTAGCGCTGCATCTGCTGCTTTACCTGTTAAGCCTTGTTTAATGAAACTCACTAAGAACAAGTGGTTTTCTGTGCCGTTTGAAACCACGTCATAACCACGTTGTTTAAACACTTCCACCATCGCTTTCGCATTTTTAATCACGTTTGCTTGGTATTCTTTATAAGCTGGTTCTAACGCTTCTTTGAAACATACTGCTTTCGCCGCAATAATGTGCACTAATGGACCACCTTGGTTTGCAGGGAAAACAGAAGATTGTAAGCGTTTATAAAGCTCTTCATCACCACAAGAAGAAAGGATTAAACCACCACGTGGACCACCTAAGGTTTTATGGGTGGTCGTTGTTACAACATGTGCGTATGGTAATGGGTTTGGATATAAACCTGCTGCGATTAAGCCCGCAACATGAGCCATATCAACAAATAAATACGCGCCCACTTCATCCGCAATTTCGCGCATTTTTTTCCAATCTACCACTTGAGAATAAGCAGAGAAACCAGCCACGATCATTTTTGGTTTATGTTCTAACGCTTTTTGACGCACATCTTCATAGTCGATTAAACCATCAGCAGTGATACCATAAAGTACAGAATTATAGATTTTACCGGAGAAACTCACTTTTGCCCCATGGGTTAAGTGACCACCGTGTGCTAAATCCATCCCTAAAATGGTATCGCCCGCATTGATTAATGCACCATATACTGCCGCATTCGCTTGTGAACCTGAGTGTGGTTGTACGTTCACATAATCCGCACCAAATAACTCTTTCGCGCGATCAATCGCCAACTGCTCCACAATGTCTGCGTACTCACAACCGCCGTAGTAACGTTTACCTGGATAGCCTTCTGCATATTTGTTAGTAAACTGTGAACCTTGCGCTTCCATTACGCGTGGGCTTGCATAGTTTTCAGATGCGATAAGCTCGATATGCTCTTCTTGACGACGATTTTCGTCCTGAATGGCTTGCCATAGAACCGGATCGTAATCAGCGATGTTCATACTTTTTTTAAACATTGTGTTTTCCTCGTTGTTTGAATTATTTGTGTATAGTTTACCTGTTTCCAGGCAAAAACTTAACCAAAAATTTCGACCATATTTTTCATTATTACAATGAAAAACATTCATTTATCTAAATCGAGCCTTTTTCTTTCACTAATTTTTCAATTAATTTAACTTCTTTTGTTTTCTCGCCCACACTAAGTTTACGACATTGGCTGGTTTCTTTCGTATAAGTATTAAAATTTGTCATCCTTGTTGGACTTTTCATTTTAATCTTCATATCCAAATGATCACCACAACGATCACAAGGTGAAACAAATTCCTTCTCATAGTCTTTAAATTCTGGAACTTGCTCTATGATTTTCGCAACTTGTGGTGAATGGGCTGTTTTAAATAGACGATCAGTAAAGTCATAACTCAATTTACCATCACCTGCCTGCCATTTGGCTTTGGCTTGCAATAAATAACGCATCCAACCTTCTTTTGTATCAATCTGAGAGATACCACGCATCAGTACAGTTTGATCTGCTCGATAGGTGATGTAATCAAAATGCTCGACTGGTAAAGGGGCTTTTGCCGCAGGCTTAACATGGCAAATCCAATCGCCCACCAACGCTTTTTCCTGTTCTGTTTGCTGATGTGCCGTTGCGCATCCCGATAGCAATACAGCGACAAGACTACCTAATACTAATTTTCTCATAGTAATACTCCTTTTATTAAGTTGATTTCCGCACTATCAAAAATAAAGTGCGGTTAAAATCACGCTTGTTTTTTATCAAGCTTAAAATAATTGTATTTATTTCTTCACAAACCACTGATTCAATAACTGAATATCTTTGTCATTCTCTGTGACTCGTCGGCAAGTCGCAAAATCCTTACCTAAAATTAGTTGATTGCCATTCTGTTTAAGTTCAATTGGCATATTCACGTGATCGCCTGATTTGCTATAAAACGTAGCTAATTTCTCTTTTTCTTGTTTTTGTAATTTCTTATCTTGCTTGATGGCTTTCGCCACATTGTTACTGTGCGCAGGCACCATCGCGCGATTAACAAAATCAAAACTCAAGACATTATTTTGGCTCTGCCATTTCACCTTACCTTTTGTTAAATAACGAATAGTCGTCTCTTTATCCAATTCAATGTAGGAAATGCCTCGCAAGGCGCCTGTTCCATCTGGCTTTAAGACAAAGTGATCTAAGCGATCGTAAGTTTGTTTATCTTGTGTCGGGATAGTATGACAAATCCACTCGCCATCTAATGTTGAACTTTGTGAGACATTTGAAGCCCCCGAGCAACCTGTTAATAATGCAGCAACAAGGCTACCTAATATTAATTTTCTCATGAGATACTCCTTTTATTGACAGTAGGGATAATGTTGATCACAACAAAATAGGGAAATTTTCGTTTAATCAGGAATGTGTAAAAGTCGACAGTTACATAAATCATCACTCTCAAATTCTGATATTTCACCTGCAACCTTATTCGGAATTGGAAATAAACGCACAGTGAGTGGTTTATTTAAGCGAAATGCCATCGTTCCTGTGTCGCGCATAATAGCTGCTATGCTTTCTGCCTTAACATTTCCCGCCACTGGAACCGTGTCTAAACCGATACCACATACTGCACTATAAGTCAGTAAAGCGCGGATATCAAAATAGTGTTTTTGTGTACCTTCGGCTAAACCTAAATCTTCTGTCACCGCCAACATTAATCCAGAAAACCCAACCAATGGCACACGTTGGATTGATTTAAACACTTTTGTCAGTAAAGCAGAAACCTCTACTGAACCAGCCGCACCAAAATAGGGCAATCCCATTAATTCATAAATTTTTGTCATGGATGCACAATTTTTCGATGGTGCCGCCGAACTATCAATGCCTGCAAATTCAAATTCACCTGATAATTTGACCGCACTTAACATCTCTAATACTTGATCTACATGATATTGCAGGGCTTGCGACATAGCCTGATAACAATCAGCATAAAATTGATTATGAGGCGATTTTGGCACAGATTTTAATACTTCGACTAATAAATCGGGTGTTTCTAAACCAATGACAAAACTGTTTGGTAAATGACTTAGATGATAACCGGCGGGGAAATAAGGAATAAATGGCTTGCAGTTAAAATTCACCGTAAAGTTAAAATTACCTTCACCACGTGGTGTGATATTTGCAATTCGTTGTACGGCATAAACAGATTGCTCAATAAGTTCATTATCTAACACGCCATTTTCATCTAATGGCACATTGACACAAGCATTACACAAGTCGCCATAAGCCGCGATTAACTCTGGTAATAAAGCAATTTCCTCTTTATTTCTCGCTGCGCCTATTGCAAATCGAAGACGAATTCCACTTTCATTAAATTTATTCAATAATTCCGTTAAATACTGCAAATCTGCTTTTGCTGTCTGCAAATTGGTTAAATCCAAATATTCACCAAAGGGATTAGTAATCACTCGAATCGATTGCAAGGTATAACCTGCTTTCTGTACAGCAGGTAATAACAAATCCACATCACGTTTCACCGAATAAAGGGCGTCTTCCCATTGCGTTTTATCTTTATGTAATGTTAGAAAAAAACTGATTGTGCGAAGACGACATAATTCTTTATTTTTATAATCCATGCGATCCCTTAACATTAAATGTCGTTATTTTTGCTGCTCACGTTCAACAGCACGATAGCCAATATCTCGACGATAAAAACGTCCAGACCATTGAATTTGCTCAGCGAGTTTTAAGGCTTTTTGTTGCGCTTCAAATACACTTTCGCCTAACGCAGTCACACAAAGCACGCGACCGCCGTTCGTGACTAACTTGCCTTCTTGTTCTG
>SKEZ01000841.1_pt1 | contig 20259 bp, 17 predicted proteins | sample 4843881 | NCBI WGS metagenome assembly SKEZ01 (sample SAMN11008796, study PRJNA524170) | human gut metagenome | isolation source: fecal sample from pouch patient p1, p46 | place: Israel: Tel-Aviv | reverse complement strand
ATCAGATTTCTTATGCTGGGCATTCCGGCATGACGCATACTCTTCTGATGCCATATAACGAATTGAGTCGCTTTTAAATGTCGCAAAATCAAGAAATTAGTAAGAAAGAACAATACAACCTGAACAAGTAAGGGCAAAAATCACAACTATCTGACTCATAAGTGTTTTACTTATTTTTCAATGTGTTAAACATCATCAGCGAGAACAATAAACTACGATAATCCACTCTTTTTTTGCCCCTTTTTTGCCCCTTTTGCAGCGTTTTGCCCCATTTTTGCCACAAAAAAAATTCCAAAACGTCTCAATCAAAGTCAAACCAACCGCAGCACGTTCTTGCATACGACGTGACTGCGGTTTTTCAACTATTCAGATACATCACTCCCATCACATTCATTCCTCCGCATCATAGGCATATAGGCTATATCACCTTGATATTTTTCTTTTTCAGATAAAAACTGTTATCTATGTATACTTTTAAACCCAATCCGTGTAGAGTCTCTGCATAAGATAGTTTGCAGTTGCCGCTTCAGCTTGCGCCATAAACCGCCTGATTTTTGCTGCCACCTGTTAGCATTTCTGTATACCTGAAACGACAATGTTTATCTACGAACTTTAAGAACACCCAAGATAAAAATTGTCAACTATATCATATATAACACATTACTAATTCGAGGCTATATGAACAGCATACTGATAATCACATCTCTCCTTATCATATTCAGCATTTTTAGTCATGCCCTAATAAAATTAGGGATTGGCATATCCAATAACCCAGACAAAACCGATGTATAAGTCAACATATCCTGAATCAGACATACAATATCGCAATGAAAATCAATAATATTTTAAGGAATATCTTCATGAAATCAAAAGACACCCTAAAGTGGTTCCCTGCGCAGCTTCCTGAAGTAAGAATTATCCTAGGGGATGCTGTAGTGGAAGTAGCAAAACAGGGAAGACCTATCAATACCAGAACATTGCTTGATTACATTGAAGGAAACATAAAGAAAAAATCATGGCTGGATAACAAAGAATTATTACAAACAGCGATATCAGTTCTTAAAGACAACCAAAATTTAAATGGTAAAATGTAATATAATAAACTTACTTTTTTATCATTTTTCCACTTTAACAACATTTTGCTCCACTTTTCCACGACCAAACAACTTGAAATCTGGTTAAAATAACACGCAACACTATTCTTCTTCCTTGAGTCCGCCCGGAACTCGAAAAACAAACCGAGTTAAAGCCATTTTTCACAAAATCGATTTTGGGTCTCACCAAAATTACGGGGTTGCATACGCATTCGTTTATTTTCGAACGTGTACATACAAATATGCACAAAAATAATCAAAATTATTTTCTGAGATGCATTATGATATGAACACCAATTTCGTATAGAGTCTCACTATGTCTCGAATTTTTGCTTACTGTCGGATATCAACGCTGGATCAGACCACCGAAAATCAACGCCGGGAAATCGAAAGTGCAGGTTTTAAAATCAAACCTCAGCAAATAATCGAAGAACACATTAGCGGCTCAGCAGCAACCAGTGAGCGTCCTGGTTTTAACCGGTTGCTTGCTCGCCTGAAATGTGGTGATCAATTGATTGTGACAAAACTGGATCGCCTTGGTTGTAATGCAATGGATATCAGGAAAACAGTGGAACAACTGACCGAAACAGGTATCAGAGTGCATTGCTTAGCATTGGGGGGCATTGACCTGACCAGTCCAACAGGAAAAATGATGATGCAAGTAATTTCAGCAGTCGCTGAATTTGAACGAGACCTTTTACTTGAACGCACTCATTCCGGGATAGTAAGAGCCCGCGGCGCAGGGAAACGTTTTGGTCGACCACCTGTGTTAAATGAAGAACAGAAACAGGTGGTATTCGAACGAATTAAGTCAGGTGTAAGTATAAGTGCCATTGCCCGGGAATTCAAAACCTCGCGGCAAACCATTTTAAGAGCCAAAGCAAAACTTCAGACACCTGACATATAAAAAATAATCTCGGTGTGAGATGCTTTACGTCTTCCAAGCCCCCTTCCTTGCCGTAAATGGAAAGATACATCTAATTATAGAATTTATATGTTTTACCCTACGGCAGTGCTGGCCATTCAATATCCGGTACTACTGATGTATTAACACGGTTCAGCAACACCCGATACTTTTTCCAGACCTCCAGCAACGAAGTTTCTTCCTCCGTTGCGATTTCCAGCTCAACAACAGTCTGAACGTACCAGGAACAGCCTCCTTCAGGGCTTGAAGGATATCAATGTTCGCTTCCTGTTAACTGCCCGACAAGTGCAACCAGTTCGCTTACCTGATTTTCCAGAGTGCTGATCCGGGTGCCTGCTGTTGCCAGATTTTTACGTAGCGTTATGTTTTCCTCTTCCAGCGCGGTAACGCGACCATCTGTTTCACGGGCGACCTGAACAAGTAACCCCGTCACGGCGGCGTAGTCAACATTCAGATAACGTGTTTCTTCACGTAATTCATTGCCGTCAACCGTTGGTCCCTGCAACTCTTCACCGTAATGAGTAAACGATCCTACAGCTTCTGGTATCGCCTCCATTACTTCCTGTGCAATAACGCCAGCATAAGGCATCCCGTTTTCCCTGAGCGTGTAGGTGTATCCGTTCATTTTACGGATTGCTTTCGTCGCGTCGCTGATAACGAGAATATCGTCTTTAAGGTCGCGGTCTGATGACTGATTCAGCGTTGTGCAATTAATAGCGCCATTTACATCAAACAACTGGCCTGCTGACGTTTTTTGCGCATAAAACAGATACGCAGCAGACGTTCCAACCTCAAAAACGTTTTGTCGATCACTTGATCCCCATACTTTTGCGGCAAATGATAGTTCTGTATTACCTAAGTTCTGTAAAACAAAACGATTGCCAGTCCCTGTTTGTTTTGTAAGAGTTAAATCAACAGTTGAGTTAACCTCATCCTTGTTGATAGTGAGCGCCTGCGCTTTAGCCCCGTTAACAGCACCTGTTTTGAGTTGAACCGCGCCGTCATTACCATTTAACAGTATCTCAGCTCCGCTAAAGAAATTTTTTAGCGACAGCATCTTACTTACGCCGACTGATGAACCCAACGCCCACGCGAGAGAATTACCGGTGCAATCAAACCCACGTACAAAGCAATCCATTTTGCTATAGTCTGACGTGCTTCCAAGGACATCAATCCGCCCTCCGCCAGATTTTACCGGGTTAGATGTGGTTAATGACCTGACAGCAAGATCGGTAGATGAATTGAGATCGTCTACTGTTAATAGTCGTTTCCATCCCTTATCAACCCCAGCCTCAAAGCTTCTTGCCCAAAATTTGGAGTTGCGACCGGCGAATTGTGTGACGTAATTACCGCTAAATTGAGCATGGAATCCGCCAACAACCATTGTTCCGTCAGGACCGCCTGCGCTCCCTGCTATTGGCTTAAACTTATTTACATTCTCTGTATGTTGAGTGCTCCAGTTTTGCCCTGTGTGAACAACCAATCCCTGATAAGAACTGAAGGTACCATCAAGGTTAAAATTAAAGAACTTACTGTTCCCTGAATTATTTATGTCCCTGACAACAATTTCACCAGAAGCGTTAGCGGCCCTTAGTTCAGTTTGATCGACAACCGGACCTCCTTCGGATTGTAATCTTTGAGAAACAAATGTTCTGTTTGAAGCGTCCGTACCGTACGCGGTGAAAGATTGTGTTGCTTTAATCTGACCATTGTTTACAAATATAGGAATAGTGACGGTAAAATTTTTGTCAAAACTCAGGCCATTTGTTAATGCAATCCTTTCTGACACCCCTTGTCTGAACGGAAGGTTGCTGTAGAAGCCATGTTCACCGCCAGTGAAGTCAAGAACATTTTTAACAAAGTTCTTGTCGTTATCCTCCGTTGACGTTGATACACCAAACTTATATCTAACCCCGTTGTCACCAATTACGTAGTCTTCTGTTGGAACCTTAACTTTTGCCTTGTAGCCAGTTTGCACAACGACAGGAAAAGCGCTTTTATGGATGTAGAAAGCTACATGCTGCGCATAATCTCTTTGCGACGCTTTAATGCAAAGTATCCCGAGTTCATTTTTTTCATAGCAAACAAATGACCCGTAAGCCACATCGCGAACGTCACTCCAGCCACCACATCGAATGAACCCAAAAAATGAGTTACTATTAAGCGGATTTGATGCCGGACCTCCTGCTGTTTTTATTTCAACAGGACATAACATGGCACCGCTCCCATTCATTGCGGATGTGTCTATTATGACAGGGTAGTATTTGCCATCCACTGCACCACCAGGGGCATTAAGGGTCATCGCTTTTGTTAATCCACCCTCAGGGATTTGCAAATTAGTTTTGGCGTCATCAAGGCTATTTGCGCCAGTGCCACCATGAGAAACATCAAGTGGTATCCATTTTTTTTGTGTGTCGCTGTAACACCCCCATGTTGATCCGGTTAACCCCAGGCGCATGGATTTATCATGGTTATATAACCATGTTTCGCTATTCCATTGGTCAAGACGGTCCACTTCATTTTTGCGAGCGTGGCGTGTCCATTGCGGGCCTGTTGTCGGACTCCAGCGATAGGTATAAAGCGAGCGAGTAGTCCATCCCTGAAATACACCTGTATACGCTGGAGTTCCATCTACCTGACTAATAAACCCCGTAAGACTGCTTTCACCAGATGCAATAGACGGGAAACCTGTTGCATCAGCCATGATGCGCATAAAGCCAATATAACCTGATGGATTTCCTGAGATGTCAGAGCAACCACGCGGTGATGATCCCAAACCGATGTTAGTACCAACAATACCCTGGGCCTGGTTGCGATAATTAAGTGCGTCCGCCGCAGATTTCGCCGCGTTTGTTTCACTGGATTTAGCATTAGTTTCGCTGGCTTTAGCGTTGGTTTCGCTGCTCTTTGCTGCTGCCTCGCTATTTTTCGCGTTGGTTTCTGATTTTTTGGCTGCTGTCGCGGAGTTTGCCGATGCAGTTTGTGAGTCTGCTGCCACCTGTGCGCTGTTATCCGCATTCGTCTCAGACGTTTTTGCGGCCTTCGCGGAATTTCCTGCCGCCGTTGCCGAGGAAGCTGCACTACTGGCACTTGATGATGCGTTCGTTTCTGATGATTTCGCTACCTCTTTTGAGGCCGCCGCATCCCGGGCTGAGGTGGCAGCTTCTGACGCTTTCGTGGTCGCGGTGGATGCAGAAGTGGCTGCAGATTTTTGTGACACTGCAGCATTCGTTTCTGACGTTTTCGCCGCACCGGCACTGGTGGCCGCCGCGCTTTTTGAGGACTCTGCAGCGGCAGCACTTTTTGATGCTTCAGTAGCCTTTGTTGATGCCGTTCCTGCGCTGGAAGACGCTGACTGAGCCGACGTCGCGGCCTGCCCGGCTGATGTGCTGGCTGCACGTGCTGAGCCTGCAGCATCAGTCGCATGGGTTGCCGCCTCACGGGCTGATGTGCCGGCATCACTGGCTGACTTCTTCGCGGCTGCCGTGTTCTGTGCCACTGCGGACGCGTTACGCGCCACCTCTTCCACCATCAGTTCAAAACGGCGCAGTGCCTCCGGACGGGCATCATCCTCCGTCATGGCACCGAGAAAATCATTCAGCGTACCGGGTTGAGAATCTTCATACACGGTGATGGTCCCGGCATGTGACGGCGGGAATCCTTCCACCAACAGAATAACGCTGTACTGACCGTACTCAACGTCCATGCTGTAACGCCCGGCTTCATCCGGATTTTCAGATGCCACCGTGTTCACCACCACCGTGGTGCTGTTACGTTTTGCTTTCAGCTGGATTGTGCAGTTCTGTACCGGTTTACCTGCACCGTCTTTCAGTACACCAGAAATCTTTACTGCCATATTCACCCCACAAAAAAGCCCGCCTGAACCGGCGGGCTGTCATAACACTGTATTACCTGGCTAATCAGAACTTATAACCGACACCCACGATGAACCCGTCAGTGCGCCAGTCGCCACTGCCGGAGCCTTCATAAGCAATATCAATGGCCACGGATTCGGTCGGGTTAAACTGCACGCCAGCTCCCCACGCCAGAGACGTGTTGCTGTGGCGACCGTCATCACTTCCGGTCAGCACGTCGTGCGTTTTCCCCTTGTTGTCAGTTACGCGGAGATAATCCCCGGAGAAAGTCGACACACGGCTGTAAGCCATACCCGCCATCGCATACGCGCTGAACCATTCATTCACGCGCACAGACGGCCCCACCATCACGCTGAACCAGCGGTTACGCACGGAATCTTCATGCCAGCGGGTATCGCTGTAACGGGTAAGCTGGCGATTCTTGTCTCCTGCATAGCTGAATGACGTCACCAGCCCCAGTGTGTCCGTAAACTCATAACGGTATTTCACGTTAATCCCGTTAAGATCATCGCTGCCGGGAACGTTCGTCGAGGCATGAAGATACCCCGCGCTCAGCGTGGACTGATGTTCAGATGCCCATGCAGGCGCACCGGATACGGCCAGACAAATGGCTGCGGACAAAATGGCGGCATAAAGTTTACGCATAATTACCTCTCGCTTTTCTGCAATAAAAAAGGCACCATTTCTGGTGCCCTTATATGGGTTATAACAATTTCAACGAATACTGATGCCGGAAGCCGCTTTTTTGGTCACAATCACCGTACAGTCGGTGATATTGCCTGCCCCCTGATTGCCTTTCTGGAAAATCTTAAACTCCAGAGTGACGCTACCACCACCACTAGGCATATCAATAACTGCACTGTAACTACCGGGAATGGCCCCTTTAGTTTCTCTGGATGCGATTAATACGCCGTTTTTGCGAACTTCAAAACCATAACCCGTGTATCGCGTGCCTCCTGGGTTATTTCCGCTCCCCGGATCGTCATACGCTATACCGTTAAAAATAATGGGCGGAATAATAATCTGGCGGTCAAAGTTATGATCATCGCTGATGGTGACTGTAACCGTACCGTTTGGTGTTTCCGTGTTACCCCACGTACCGACTTTTTTCGGGAAGGCTTTTGATACAGCTTTAACGAAATCCCCTCTGACCTGGGTCGCCTCCAGCATGCCCTTAATCGTACAGTTCTGGTTAATCGTGACATTGTTGAGCGTTCCTGAGTTCGCATTCACACTACCACTGATATCCGCATTTTTAGCGGTCAGCTTTCCGTCTGATGTCAGGGAAAATACCGGAGGACTGCCACCGCTGGTAATGGTGGGGGCTGTCAGGCGCTTCAGGAACACGTCGTTCATGAATATCTGGTTGCCCTGCGCCACAAACATCGGCGTTTCATTCCCGTTTGCCGGGTCAATAAACGCGATACGGTTAGCGGCAACCAGAAACTGGCTCAGCTTGCCTTCCTCCGTGTCCTCCATGCTGAGGCCAATACCCGCGACATAATGTTTGCCGTCTTTGGTCTGCTCAATTTTGACGCCCCACATGGCATTCCATTTATCGTTAGCGTCCTTCCACTCTTTCGAAAACTCATCCAGTCTGCTGGCGTTATCCTCCGTCAGATCAACTTTTTCCAGCAGCTCTTTACCGAGATGGGATTCGGTTATCTTGCCTTTGAAAAAATCCAGGTAACCTTCCGCATCATCGCTCGCCCGACCGACGGCCTCCACGAATGCCGATTTGCCAACGGTGTTCACACTGCGGATATAAAAGTAATAATCATGGCCCGGTTTGATATTGATACTGGCGGCTATCCAGTACAGCCCCGTGCCAAGGTAGCGGGCTGTGGTTTCAACCTGCCTGATATCGGTAATCCGCGTTTCCGAGAACCAGAACTCAAACTGTACCGTCGGATCATAAACCGCAAGATGCGGCGTGGCAGTTATCTGAAAATAGCCCGGCGTCAGCTCAATCCGCGACGGCGCTGCCGGGGCGGCAATCCGGAACGATACCGACGCCGGATCGCCCTGCTGTCCCCGGGTATTTACCGCCCGGACCGTCAGCGTGTAACGCCCCAGCGCCAGTTGTGTGAAGCGGTAAGTGGTTTCCGTCGTCCGGGCCGTGCTGACCAGCCGCTCACGGCCGTCATCCGCTGCCACGGTCAGGCGAAGCAGGAAGCTCACGCCCTTCACCACCTTCGGCGTGTCCCAGCGCGCCAGCACCTGGTATTCCCCGCTGTCTGCGGTGACTTCTGCGGTCAGGTGCTGCACCGCTGGCGGCGTGACACCATTTACCGTGCCGCTCTGGTCGCCGTCAAAGTGCGCCCCGTTATCCACGATGGCCTCTTTTTCCGGTACATGCTGCACGGCGGTGATGGCATACGTGCCGTCGTCGTTCTCACGGATACTCACGCAGCGGAACAGGCGCTGGCGCAACGTCGGCAGCTTCAGCCCCCATACGCTGTATTCAGCAACGCCGTCAGGAACACGGCTCACTTTCACCTTCACGCCGTCGGTGACGGACTGAACCTCCACGCTGACCGGACTCCCCTGCCCGTCAACCAGGCTTATCAGCGTGGTGCCGGAAGATGGCAGCGTGATTTCACGGTCGAGCGTCAGCGTCCGGGTCTGGCTGTTTACCGCCAGCACGCGCCCGCCGGTGCGGATACCGGCATAGTCATCATCGCAGATTTCAATGACATCGCCCGGTACATGGCGAAGCCCTTCGGCACCCACGCTGAAGTCCACGGTCTGCGTTTCCAGCAGTTCTGTTTTAATCAGCCACAGCCCGGCGCGGTGTGCCTGCCCCCGGCTGGTACAGCCAAAAGCATCCATCTTCGTGACGTTACGACCGTAACGGGCAATGGCCTGCGTGTCCTCCACAAGCTCTGTCGCCGTCTCCCAGCCGTTATTCGGGTCAATCCAGTTCACCTCAACGGCATTATGGCGGTCCTTCAGGGCGCTGAAGCTGTAGCGGAACGGCGCACCATCATCCGGCATCACCACATTACTGCGGTTATAGGTCCACACCTTATCCGACGGTCGGTCCTGCACGAACGTCAGCGTCTGCCCGTTCCATACCGGCATACAGCGCATCGCAGAGCAGAAATCACTGAGCACATCCCACGCCTTGCGCTGTGTGGTCAGGTACGCATTACAGGTGATGCGCGGTTCCGTGCCACCAAAGCCATCCGGCACCGACTGGTCGCAATGCTGGCCGATGACATACAGCGCCCATTTATCCACATCCGCCGCACCAAGACGTTTCCCCATGCCGTAGCGCGGATGGGTCAGCATATCCCACAGACACCAGGCCATGTTGTTGCTGTATGCCGGTTGTAACGTTCCGTCCCAGATACCGCTGTATTGTCGCGTCTGCGGGTTATAGTTCGACGGCACCTGCAGAATGCGCCCGCGAAGATGATAATTACGGCTCACCTGCTGGCTGCCGAACTGCTCCGAATCCACCTGTACGCCGACCAGTGCCGTGTTCGGGTAGCACTGTTTCACATCGATGATTTCGGTGTATGACGACCAGAGCGTTTTGTTCTGCAGCTGGTCTGTGGTGCTGTCCGGCGTCATCCTGCGCATCCGGATATTGAACGGGCGCGGCGGCAGGTTACCCACCACCACCGAGGCCAGATACTGTGAGGTGGTTTTGCCTTTAATGGTGATGTCTTTTTCCGTCACCCAGCCACCGTTACGTTGTATCTGAACCAGCAGGCGGACTTCCGACGGATTCCTGTCCCCCTTTGAGGTGGTTTCCACCAGTGCCTGCACGCCGAAGGTAAAACGCAGTCGGTCAATGTTTGCCGACGTGATGGTCCGGGTGATCGGCGTGTCGTATTTCACTTCCGTACCCAGCACCGCCTCGGAGCCGGAGGATTCAAATCCCTCCGGCGGTGTCTGCTCCTGCTCACCGGCCCGGAACACCACCGTGACGCCGGAGATGTTGGTATTCCCCTCAGTGTCCAGCACTGGCGTACTGTTCAGCAGCACGCTTTTTAATCCATCCACCGGACCTTCAACCGGCCCTTCGCTGATGGCATCGATCACACTCAGCAACTGCGTGGACTTCAGGTTGTCCTTCGCTTCGCGCGGAGTATGCCCCTTACTGCTGCCTTTACCCATTCCTCACGCTCCATAAACGACAAAACCGCCCGGAGGCGGTTTCACATAAAACGTTTTTCATCAGCGACCAATCACCACAACCTGACCACCATCCCCTTCGTCTGCCGTGCTGATCTCCTGAGAGACCACCCGCGACCCCACGCGCATTTCACCGTACAGAACGGGCAGAACATTGCCCTGGGCAACCATGTTATCCAGTGAGGAGAAATAGGTGTTCTGTTTGCCGTTATCTGTACTTGCTGCCGTGGGCGTCCTGGCTTTCGGTGCCAGCATCTGCGCCACTCCGCCCAGGATCATACTGGCCCCTGCCGCATACATGCCCGATACAGCCGCGGCACCCAGCCAGCCCACAGGGTTCCACCATGCCACCGCAATCAGCGCCGCCCCCAGCACCACCTGAAACACACCGCCACTTTTAGCTCCCGCCAGACGCGGCACGATGTGGATCACGGCACCATTTGCCAGCGGCTCATTAAGACGGGCAGACAATTCGGTTTCACCTGCATCACGCCCGGCAATGCGTACCTGGTACCAGCCGTCGCTCAGTTTCTGACGAAACGCCGGGATCTGCATGGCCAGCGCCCGGATGGCTTCGGACCCCGTTTTCACTCGAAGGTCGATGCGGCGGCCAAATCGTTGTAAATCCCCGTAAAGGCAGATGCGTGCCATGCCCGGTGACGCCAGAGGGAGTGTGTGCGTCGCTGCCATTTGTCGGTGTACCTCTCTCGTTTGCTCAGTTGTTCAGGAATATGGTGCAGCAGCTCGCCGTCACCACAGTAAATGGCGGCATGATTCGGCACCGATGAACCAAAACAGCACAGCAGCACATCGCCCGGCTGCGCCGCTGACAACGGCACCTGATACAGCCCTGTAGCCTCCAGATTATCCAGATAGAGATTCTGACCGTTACGCCACCAGTCATCCTCGCGATGAAAATCCGGCATCTCAATCCCCGCCAGATGGTAAGCATCCCGGAACAGCGTGTAACAGTCCGTCACCCCGTGCTCAAAGCGCCGCCCGGAAAGATGTGGCACACAGCGGAACTTGTGAATCGCCCCCCGGCAAACCAGCCACCACGGCAAATCACTCTGCACCTGCAGCCGCCGGTCGGTCTCACTCAGCCAGGGCAGACCACCGGGGTGGCTGTGGACCAGCGCCACAATCTCACCCTGCATCTCTGCCCGCAGCCAGTCCTCCGGCGACATCCGGAAATACTCCTCCGGCTCACCGGAGATATTCACGCAGGGAAAATATCTTTCCCCCTCCGGTGTTCTCACCACGAAGCCGCACGACTCCGCTGGCGCACATCGCCGGGCGTGCGCCAGAATCGCTGATTCTGTCTCTGTCATGGGATTCACTGCGAAAGTTTGTTAATGGAAAGGAAGCCGCCAAAGTTGCCGACGTTATTGCGAAACTTACAGCCGCTCAGGCATTTGCTGCATTTATCCTTCGTGATATCGGAGGTCGGCTGGTCATATTCATCCGCGACCGCCGGACCGTGATAACCGCACTCATCACCGCGATAGGTCCAGGTGCAGGTATTAGCCAGCATGATGCGCCCCGGAAAAACAGCGCCGTCCGTTTCCGTCGGCGTGGACAGTACAAAAGAGGCACTCACCGCGCTCAGTTCGCTGCACTGCTCGATGCGCCAGCGGCTGATCACCTCCTGCTCCGGATCGGCGTCACTGTTTCCGTTGACGAAGTTCACCGCATCCAGAAAACGGGCGTAAACCTTACGCCGGACCACCGTTCCTCCGACCAGACTCTGCAGGTCTTCCGCCATCCCGGTGACCATGCCGTGCAGGTTAGAAACCGTCAGTGTCGGACGGGCAGCACTGCCTTTGCCGTTCAGTTCAAATCCCGTCCCCTGAATGGGATACGCCTGATACTGTCGCCTCTGCCAGGTGACCGGCTCACCTTTATCGTTCTGCTCATTACAGAAAAAATAACGTTCTCCACCGACCACTGTCAGATCGATTTCCCAGAGCACCACCTGGGCTGACTGAGTGAGGCGTGTCGTCTCATGATGTGTTTCCTGTGGAATATCCTGCATCAGAGACTCCTATGCCACGACCTGTTCAAAATCTGCCGTTATGGTTACCCACAACGCCCCCACGCTTGCCGACCATTTACGACAAACCACCCTGATCGGCTTCCAGTCATAAGGTGGCGTCCACTGAAATGCGCGGACGCCACCGTGCCGTTCCAGAAAGGCTTTTAAAGATGGGTGTTCACATTTACGAACACGTATCGTCACGCTGTAAATCGACAACTGGTTATTCAGTCCCGCCGCACGACGCTGTTCATAACCATCGCCCAGCTTCACTGTCACCACTTTCGGCTCTGATACCACATTCATATCCGGGCGCACTTTCCAGTGAAACGTCTCCATTACCGATATGCTCCACTTAACCGACCACCATCACGGGCCTGCTGTTGCATAAAGTCCGCTGCCGCTTTTTTCCCAAGGTCATAAACCACCTTCAGGGCAGCCGGACCTATCTGCCCGTTCGTGCCATCGTTATTGATCTCGATGTTGTACTGCGGGGCAAACATCGCCATACCTGAACCACCAATATCCGCCACAACCCCCAGCTTACCGTCAGCACCACGACGCAGTGGCAGAATGGCTTCAGGTCCAGCTTCCCCCATCACACCCGCGCCTTTTGCAAAAGCAAAAAACGTCGGACGGTTAACCACCGTGCCACTGTAACGACTCAAATCAGCAGACTGATAAATCCCCCCATTGGCATTCAGGGAAAGGCTGCTGAGATCAAATCCCAGTACACTGCCAATCCCTTTTATCGATTTCATCATGGTTGCCTGCGCCAGGATTTTCGCCATATCTGACAGCACCGAAGAGGTGAAGGATTTGAAGTTGAGTTTGCCGGTAGTGACAAAAGTTGCCAGGCCATTTCCCATGTTGCTGAAGGCTGATGAGAACACCTGTTCTGCTGTTCCTGCCGTATTGTCTGCATCCACGGTAAAATCCTGAAATGCACGCAGGACTCCGTTTTTCCAGTTACCCTGCACAACTTCAAGCTGTTGCCAGTAACGGCGATTCTCATTCAGTTGTCGGTTCAGGCTCTCCGTCAGCGCCTGCTCGGCCTTTCTGTAGTCATCCGTGTTATATGTCCCTTTCTGCTCACTATCCCGCCTCAACTGCTCCAGCTGTTGCTGGTATTTCTGGCGAAGACTCAGTTGTACCTGATATCGCTGCCGCTGCTGATCACCCATACCCACCGTGGCGATATCCAGGTCATGTTGCTGACGCTGAGCGCGCTCTTCTTCAGCCAGTTGACTGGTCAGCTGAATTGTTTTTTTCTTCAGATCGTTGAGTGCCGTTTGTTTCTGAAGCTCCTGCTGTTTTACATCCAGCAGCGTCAGTGCCTGAATCAGTTCATCTTTACGGGCCAGCACACTCTTTTCATCTGCCGTCAGTTTTTTCCCGTCCAGATCGCTGATGCGCTGCTGCAGAGCCAGAAGCTGTTTATGCGCTTCTGTCATCTTTTCAGTGGCAATGCCTGCTGACTGTCTTGCAGCAGCAATCTGTCCTTCCACCTGTTCCTGTTGCTGACTGTACTGCAGCAATAACCGGGTGGCCTCATCATTACGGGTTTCGCGTGTTTTTTTCTTACCGGATGCCAGGGCTTTCTCGTAACGTTCATTTTCACGTTGTATCGCCGCATCCCTGACAGCCTGGTCGGCGTACTGCATGGCATTAATACGCGCAATTTCACGCTGATGTCGTGCTGCTTCCGTTTCATTCATCCGGTTCAGTGCAGCATTTTCAGCATTACGTCGTTTCTGTTGCTCCTGATAATTCCGCTCTGCCTGCTCTTTTGCATCCTGCAAATCCTTCTGGCGTTTTTTCTCCTGAAGATCGTTAAGACGCTGCTGATCGTATTCAACCTGAGAAGATGATGCCGTCCAGGGGAGTCTTTTCGCCCGCGACACTTTCTCCTGTAAAGCGGTAATCTGTTCATCCAGCGAGTCTTCACGACCAATATTCATGGCCGCATCCCAGAAACGACTCCACAAATCAGACAGATACTTCAGCGTACTGCCAAGCGCATTGAGGTTATTATCAATATCCGCAGTACGCTGACCGGTTTCCTCTGCCAGTGCAGACATGGCTATCCGTGCAGCATCACTGGACCGTCCCTGATCCCCAAGGACACGTATCTGCTCAAGCTGAGTGGCAGTAAGAAAATGCAGCTCATTGTCCAGAGCCTTCGCGGCATTTACAGGATCATCCTTCAGCCGCTTAAACTGATTTATGGTATCGCTGACCGACTGGCCAACCGATCGCTCCATCTGTGCGGCAGCTCTCGCCACCATACCGATATCGTTTCCACGAAATGCACCACTCCCCACCACCTGCGCCAACGCACCGGCTGCAGCATGTTGCGTGATACCATTCCCGGAAATAGCACGACTGAGCGTCCACAGCTGCCCGGCAGTGACTCCGGCATAATGCCCCGTCAGCGACAACTGGCGGTTAAATTCTTCCCCCTCCTTCTGACCGTCATACCAGGCTTTACCCAGACCATAGACGGCCGCGGCAATACCGCCAATAACCCCGCCAAGCATCATGCCTTTCGGTGACATCAGTGTGTCTATCCATCCGGCACGGTTAGCCAGCGTTATCCCGGATCCCCTCAGCGCCCCTAAATTGCCGCGGGCCAGTTCACCTATCAGAACGCCTATCTCCTGGCGGGCTGCTGCACTTTTCAGACCCAGCGAATGCGTGGCTTTTCCTGCCTGCTCCATTTTGCGGATATACACTTCTGCAGCACTGCTTACCCCCAGCTGGGCTGCCTTGGCACGAAGCAACTCAGAAGATGAAAGATTCTGGCGGGTTGCCTGCTCTTTAAGCTGACGGATAAACGCCACTTTCTGTCGGGTAGCCTCTTCCTCAGCCTGTGTAAGAACACGGGTTTTCGCAGTAACCTCAGAAATCAGCGCCAGATAATCCTGCTGACCAATCCCGCCACTGTTTCTGGCCTGTCGGATCTGCTGCTGAATACGCTGTAATTCCTGCAGCCCCGCACTGGCCTGTTTCACACTGTCAATCTGACGATAAAACGCAGCAGCCGCTTTATCCTGAGCCTCCGCCAGAGCCATGGCCTGCGCCTGTTCCTCGCGCATTTTCTGGCTCAGCGCCTCCATGCGCTGGCGGGTTTTCTCCACCTCGCGGGCCATGCGTTCATGAGCCTGTGCGTTCTTCTCCACCGTCTGCGCATGGACGGATGCGGCTGTTGCAGCCGAAGAAGCCGCCTGCGTTGTCTGCCGGGCGGCCTGAGTCTGACGCTCCATAAAACGCTGCATACGGGCAGAAGACCGTTCTGCATCGCTGGCTGCACCATTCAGAAGGTTTTTGATACGGGGAATTTCATTTTTAAACTCTGCCGCATCAATCCCCAAATCAATGACCAGGTTGGCTATCTGGTCCATAACGCACACCTCCGGAAATACCTTCCCCAAGATGCATCAGTTCTTCGTCCGTTCGCTCCGGTATCCCGTTCTCTTCCGGTAAAAGGCTGAAATCAGCCACCGCAGCATCACTGCTGCCGGACACCATTCTCACGATCAATGCCTTCAGCGAGGCAAACTGCGCATCCATCCACACATCACTGAAGCTCTGCATCCGGAAATAATCGCCCCACTCACCAAGCTCAGTGGCCGACATTTCCGACAGCATCCGCCGCCAGTCTGCCCGCCTGAACTCCCGGGCAAGCCGCATGACAAACTGCATTTCCCGCGTCAGGACTTTTCCGGCGTCAGCACCTCATGCTCCAAATCCCCGGCATTCTCAATGGCTCCCATACCGCTCAGCGACAGAACCATCTCCGCCCCCGCTCCCAGGGCATCATACGACCATGTTGTAATAACGGATGCGCAAAGCGTCTCAACATCCTGAGACTGTTCCGCATTCCACAGTGAGCGGGAAACCAGCCAGGCATTGATATCCATCCCCATCCGTAGAAAAGCAATCTGTCGTTCAGCCTCCGGCAGTTCTCCCTCTTCGGCATCAAACTTTGCCGTTCGCTGCTGAACAAACGCCAGATATTCAATTCTCTGCAGCCCGGACAGCTCACTGAGCACCACGGACTGCTTTTCATAATTAAACGTGCCCTGTTTCAGAAACATCATGTTCTCCACCTGCAAAAAAGCCCCGGATAACCGGGGCAAATGATGAGTATCGTCCTGTTAACCTGCGGCGCTGACAGCCACCGTAGCCACTGCCACAAAATCGCCGTCAGAAGTCATGCCCACAATGCTGACACTGCCCTGCTTCACGCCTTTCACCGTGGCCACAAGCCCGTTCAGGGTCACCGTGGCAGTCTGTGGATCTGTCGAATGCACACTGATCGCTTTGTCACTGGCTCCGTCAGGTTTTACTGTAAAGGTCAGCGTGGTGGTTGCTCCCACTTTTACACTGGCAGATGCCGGTGCCACCGTCAGCCCGGTAACGCCCACGATTTCAGTGCCTTCCTCTGCCAGATACGGACGCCCCACACCGCTGATTTTCACTGTGCGGGTCATCACGTCTTTTGAGGCAATGGTTTTACCCAGTGAACTCAGCCAGCCACGGAAAACATCAACAGTACCGTTGGGATATTTGATACGAAAAGCGCAGACTTCACCGGAGTCGAACAACTGAACCAGTTTTTTCTGCCCGCTGTCCCCCGGACGCCAGGCCAGCGTCGCCGAAGTATCACCGACTGATTTCTGCCCCTGGGTTGTCGTTTTCCAGTCTGCATCTTCATCATCGAGATAAGTGTCATCTTCTGCATCAGCGGTCATTTCGCCAGGTTGCAGATCCTTCACCATCGCAAGACGCAGCCAGTCAGTGTCCGATAAAGGGTTCGCAAACGCATCGCCCTTGCCGGTATACATCCAGAACGTCGTTCCCGCACCTTTCGTTTTTGCCAGTGGATTTGGTGTGGTCATTACCACCTCCTTAATTCGTGTACGTGATCTGGTACGTGATTTCCGCCATCGCCCAGGTGGCCATCTCATTATCACGTTGATAGTTAAAACCGAGTGGGATCAGGGTGTCGATGAGTCCGGAAAGTGCTGGTACATCATTCAGGGCCGGGAAAATGGTGCTCTCCATCCACATATCCAGCTCTGAATCCGGTGCCTGTGCCCGGATGAAGACAGCAATATGCAGAACAGCCTGCCAGTCATCTTCATCCGTCATTTTTCCGGTGTACTGAGCATCACTCAGCCACACCGCCACGGCAGGCAGTTCCTGCGCATCAACAAATGCCGGAAGCCCGTCAAAAAACGTGGCGCTGTCTCCACACTGTTCCCGAAGGCGTGCCAGTACGACCTGGCGGATTTGTGTATGTCGGTTCATCGGGTCAGCCATAACCTCAGTTGTTGTTTCAGTGCATACCCCAGCTGTTTCGGCATTTCCGCAGCAATGATGCGGTCGCGGGCATCTTCAAATGTCTGTGTCAGCGGTCCGGACAGCGGGATTTTCACCACATCAATGGGGTAACGATTTTTGCCATCAATACGCCGCATCACATGCCAGCGACCATTCGCCAGTTGCTGAATAAACGCATCCCGGAAAAGATATTTACCCACCTTCAGCACACTGCCACGGTACTGCAGTTTTCCACCACGCCGGGCCAGTCTGACCCGGGCTGTCCCCAGCTTAATGGCAGGCAGATTGCCCCGGTTAACGCGGATCCTGGCCGTCATTTTTCCTGACGGACTGGCTTTAAACACCCGGACACGCTGACGTACCAGTTTCAGGGGGATCCCTTTCACCTGGTTATCTCCCGCAACGGTATTCCCGGCAACCTGCCGGGTGGCAACCGAGACCGCTTTCTGTGCCACACGGTTTATCGCCCATGCGCTGGCCTGTGGCACCATACGGGTATCAAGGCTGTTCAGATTGCGGATGGCATTCTCAAGCCCCTTCATCCCACACCTCTTTACTCAATAAAGATCATTGGCTTACCGTTAAAGCGTTCATGCCGTGTGACCGTCCATTGTTGTCCGTCATAAACAACGCGATCACCGCGCCGTGGGCGGTATCCCGAAGAAAACACCACCAGAGAGACCGCAGGTCCGGACAGAGCATTCAGCTCTGCCAGTGTTTCTCCCGGGATCACAGTCATATCGACATCATTAATCGAGGCTGTCTTTCCCATCTTTCTGACCGTGATAGCATCCATACGCGCTGCCAGCCGGGAAAAGGGATCAGACATTGAGTTTTACCGGCACTTCTTCTGCACTGGTTCCGGCATCTGCCCAGACAACCCCGACCAGCGGATCAGAGCCGCTGTTAGTCAGCTGAATTTTTCCGGACTTCAGATAAACCTTCTTACCCGTTTTCATGTCATCCGTTTTCAGCTTAGGCAGCATAAACACACCTTCGGTCATGCCGTCGCCTGTTTCACCCTGTGGAATATCGGTCAGCGCCACCGCAAAAACATCGCCCACCTGCACCAGATCTCCGCTGCTGATGGCTGCACTGGCAACAATCGCCACCGTTTTTCCTTCTTCTACAAAATTCTTTGCCATAACTGTCTCCGCACAGCCCCGTTCAGGGGCTGATTTCAGGTACAAAAAAAGCCCTTACGGGCCATCAGAGTTGTTGTCTGCGACGTTTACGCCGTACATTTCACCAGACCGCGGTGATCAACTGGCGCGACACCGGCGTCAATACGCACTTTCGTTGTCACGCCATCCACACTGAAGCCCTCCATCTGATCAATATATGGCGTATCCACACCGTTGAGATAAGCCACTTCAATCGTATCGGAGCCTTTTGACGCAGCCAGGTAGAAGGTGGTCTGGCTGTTATCATCAAGACGAGGCTCTGCAATAACGGTCGCAAAATCTTTCACCGGGTTAATAATACCGGCGTTAATGTCAGCCCCCTTGACACTTGAGGAGCGAATGACCTGGTTAGCAACAGACTCCATCGCCGTCGGTACCAGTACGAACGCAGGACGAATATTCAGATGACGCTCCCCCTCTTTCTGAACGCGCATCAACTGGCGGGCTTTATCCAGCGATGCCACGTCCATTGCAGCGCTCTCCAGTACGTTTGCATGTTTCGCTTTATCGAACAGACTTACATTATCTGTGGAGATTTTCGGGTTAGACGTCAGAATGGCATAAACCAGATCGGCAATAGTGGATTTCGCCGCACGGCCCAGTTTCATCGGGACATCGGTCAGCATATTCAGATCATCATTGATAATGGCCTGACGGGTGATACTGAATAGCTCGCCATAGGTCGCCAGTGCAATAGTGGCCTGTTTATCTCCGGTGGTGACGTATTTATATTCCGCCCCTTCACGCACCTGACGCAGAGCACTGAAGCCCCCCATACCCACACGATGGGCAATTTTAAAATCAGACAACTGACCTTTCCGCGTCCACTGTTCATAGGTTTCAGGGGCATCTTCCCAGCCCTGCAGAATGGCTTTGTTCGCAACATCCAGCAGAATATTACCGAAGTCAGACGTACTGTGTGTGAACGCCGCACCGACCATCTGCATCGGGTTATAACCGGAAACCCCAATACCCCGTTCAGTTAGTGACATACGGGCATATTCACGCAGGGTCATCCCGTTGTAGACATTATCACGTTCGGTTTTTTCAAATCCGGCACGCGCCATCAGCGCCTGGCGAATCCCGTCCCCCACAAAATTACCGTTACCGGCATAAATATGAGCCGGGGTATTTTTATTGGATGGCGTGGACTCGCGCCCCATCTCGTTCAACAGCTTTTCACGGGCCTGCTCCAGCGAACATTCAGGATCGGCAAGACACTGAGCCTGCAGCGTCTGATAACGCCCGCCAAACATGGCAAACAGATCATTAATACCGTTTACACGCGCTTTTTGCTCTGCCAGTACCTGCGCACGGATGCTGTTTTCATCCACCACGGGTGCTGCTGCCTGCACTGGCGTCCGGGAGGCTTCAGATTCATTATCCTGTACGCGTGGAGCACTGTTGCGTGGCGGAGTAATCATGTTTCGAATGGATTCCGGCATCTTTTTAAATTCCTCTGTACGTTTTGACTGAATACATGCCATTGCCTTAACGGCTGGCGTTACCTGATCAGCAAATCCATGTGCCAGACATTCGGCACCGGACATCCAGGTCTCATCCGCCAGCATGGCAGCAATTTCATCGGTGGTTTTCCCGGTTTTCTGTGCATAAGCGGGTAACAGAACCGCCTCAACTTTATCGAGCAGGT
>SKEZ01000836.1_pt1 | contig 20394 bp, 14 predicted proteins | sample 4843881 | NCBI WGS metagenome assembly SKEZ01 (sample SAMN11008796, study PRJNA524170) | human gut metagenome | isolation source: fecal sample from pouch patient p1, p46 | place: Israel: Tel-Aviv | reverse complement strand
TTATTGTACTTCTCCGCCGCTTCAAAATACTTCGTATAATCCTCCGGCTTCATTTCCGACACCTTTTCATCGTATGCCGCAATCGCCTTTGAATGATGCCTCTGATTAATATAATTGCTCACGGTCGGATATAACATCACGGACAGCCCCACGAGGAAAATCAATATTAAAATGATAGTGGTAATATTCGAACTCAACTTCTTTTTTTTCAATGTTTTCTTTGATTTTTTCTCTGACTTCTTTCCAGACTTCATAGTTCTCTCCCTGATGTCATTTCCTTTTGTATATTTATGCTCTCACAAAATCTTGTTTGTGTAACTGTGCAGGCATATATTTACCTTTAAGATTGGGACAGGAGCTAAAAGCCCCTGCCCCTGAAAATCTCATAATATCAAATTGTTGTTATAAACATTCAGAACGGATTAGTTCTCAGCACGTCTCTTTGTGATAAGAAGAACTGCTGCTCCAACCATTAAGATAGCACCAACAACGTAGAAGATTGTTGTACCGATACCACCGGTGGATGGGAGAGTGGAGCCTTTCTTGTTGACTACGTTTGTAACTAATTCACTCTTGTCATCATTAGGTGCAAATGTAATCTTTCCATCTTCCTGATTACCAATACGATTGTCATTGGTATTACAGTCCGTAAAGAGGAAATTTCGATTATGAAATTTCATACAATGAAATGGTTACGATTACGCCTAGAAAATATCCACTAGTATTTCGTAAGGTGGAGAACTTAGATCACCATTATGCAATAATTGGAATTACTGCTGATGTAGAAAGCTATCCACTTTACTACGATGCGATGAATGAAAAAGGCTTGTGTATTGCGGGATTAAATTTTGCAGGTTATGCTGATTATAAAAAATATGATGCTGATAAAGTTAATATCACACCATTTGAATTAATTCCTTGGTTATTGGGACAATTTTCAAGTGTTAGAGAAGTGAAAAAGAACATACAAAAACTAAACTTGGTTAATATTAATTTTAGTGAACAATTACCATTATCACCGCTACATTGGTTGGTTGCTGATAAACAGGAATCGATAGTTATTGAAAGTGTTAAAGAAGGACTAAAAATTTACGACAATCCAGTAGGTGTGTTAACAAACAATCCTAATTTTGACTACCAATTATTTAATTTGAACAACTATCGTGCCTTATCAAATAGCACACCTCAAAATAGTTTTTCGGAAAAAGTGGATTTAGATAGTTATAGTAGAGGAATGGGCGGACTAGGATTACCTGGAGACTTGTCCTCAATGTCTAGATTTGTCAGAGCCGCTTTTACTAAATTAAACTCGTTGCCGATGCAGACAGAGAGTGGCAGTGTTAGTCAGTTTTTCCATATACTAGGGTCTGTAGAACAACAAAAAGGGCTATGTGAAGTTACTGACGGAAAGTACGAATATACAATCTATTCTTCTTGTTGTGATATGGACAAGGGAGTTTATTACTATAGAACTTATGACAATAGTCAAATTAACAGTGTCAGTTTAAACCATGAGCACTTGGATACGACTGAATTAATTTCTTATCCATTACGATCAGAAGCACAATACTATGCAGTTAACTAAAAGCCACTACTGTAATAGTTAAAATTGTTTAAAAGAGGAAATCAGTTTGTTATCAGTTGATTTCCTCTTTTATGTATCACTGTTTTCAGAGTAAGTTCCAATGGCTGGCATTGCTGTTAATATGACACTAGATGATATAAGTTATCATGTTAAGCTCGATGGTAAGTTGGGTTTAATTGGTAGAAAACATAATAGTTATGAGATGCTTGAAACACCTACTAAAATACATTTTTACCAAATTTTATATGATCATGTTTTGAATAAGGGGATTAATTTGAGCGACTGGATAGACATTAAGATATTAATGACAAGTTTATTTAGGAAAAGAGCACGTTAATATATCCAATAGTAATTGAAATAATAAACACCTTAGGAGTGATTGGTATCCTAAGGTGTTTATTAAAGTTAAGGATTAAAATATTAAGCTACTATTCTCGATAACAGCTACTGTCATTATCGTAAGTGAGTTTAACAACATGATCAGACAATTCAACTGTGATCTGCTGATAAACTGGTTGATAACCGTGATGAGTGAGTTGCACATTAACCTTGTTATGATCAACGGTAATTGTGTAATTGTTCCATTCACCTGACTGATACTTAAAGTCACGTCCATTATCTTGATAGTGTTGGTAGGTCCCTTGAGTACCAAATACTCTAAACGTCATCGCTTTCAACGGTTCATCGCTAATGTGGCTAACAGCGGGTCCCCATGGCAAAATGGTGTTTTGTTTTACAAATAATGGTAGTTTATCGAGTGGGGTATCGACTACAATATCCTGATTACCGTCATACTCAGCACCGTTCCAAAAATCAACCCAGTTCCCAGCTGGTAAATAAACTAACCGCTTAAATTGAGATTTTTGAACAACGGGGGCAACTAGTATGTCGTCACCAACCATGTATTCGTCATTCAAGTCGCGTACACGAGGGTCCTGATCGTAGTTTAAGACAACGGGACGCATGATTGGTAAGCCAGTTTTGGTTTCCTTAGCAAATAAATCGTATAGATAAGGAATCAGACGATAACGCAATTTGAGATACTTGCGATAAATGTTTAACGTTGGCTCGCCAAATGCCCATGGTTCTTGTTGGCGAGTCCCTAATGCTGCATGGTTCCGTAACAGTGGACTGAAAATTGCCCCTTCAATCCACCGTGTCAGTAATTCAGATGTCGTGTCTGAGGCAAAGCCACCAATGTCAGTTCCAGTAAAACTAAAGCCACTTAATCCTAGATTGCAGAGTTGTGGGATCATCATTTGGATATGTGGCCACATACTGCGGTTGTCACCGGTCCAAACAGTCGAGTATTTCTGAGTTCCGGCGTAAGCTGCCCGTGTGATGACAAATGGTCGATTGCCAGTTTGCTCTTTTAGTCCGGTGTAGGTTGCTTTAGCCATATTATGGCCATAAACGTTATGCATCTTCTTATGTGTTGAAGGCGTGTCTTGATCATTAAAGACCGCGTCATCTGGAATTGGGCCTTCGAACGTAGCAGGTTCGTTCATATCGATCCAAATACCAGCGACACCTAAATCAGTTAAAAATTTACCGTTGTTAGCCCACCACTGACGAACTTCTGGACGACCGAAGTCTGGAAAAGCAGCGTTACCTGGCCATACTTTGTTAATATAGACATCACCGTCAGCAGATTTAACGAAATAGCCTTTTTTAAGACCCTCGGCATAAATGTGATAGTCAGAATCTTGTTTAACACCGGGATCGATGATCGGGATGACCTTGAGACCCTGTTGGTTCAACTTGGTAATAAACTTCTTGGGATTACCCTGGTATTTATCCTTGTCCCAGGTGAAGACCCGATAACCATCCATGTAATCGACGTCAAAGTGAATCGCATCGCATGGTAAGTCGTACTTTGCAAGGTTATCTGCAATTGCTTGCACTTCTTCTTGACTAGCACTGTAACCCCACCGTGATTGTTGGTAACCGAGCGTCCACTTTTGAGGTAGTGGCGTTCGACCAGTTAAGTAGGTGTAATTGGTGACAATGTCTTTTAACGTGGTACCACCAATAATGTAGTAGTCAAGGTTACCTTGGACAGCTGAATAAAAGTAGTAATGGTTGCTTTCCTTACCCATATCTAAATGGCTCTGGTAGGTATTGTCGAAGAAGATACCGTAAGGATGTCCATTTTTTAGCCCCAACATCACTGGGATTGACTTGTAAATATTAGGTAGGATCTCCAGCTGGGGAGCGGGGTTATCAACGTTCCAATTATCATAGGCAAAACCACGTTTGTTCAGATATCCGGTCTTGTCACCAAGTCCATAAAGATATTCATCAGGTGCTAGCGATTTAATGATTTCGTAGTAACCTTGATCAGATTTAGTAGGTGCCTTAGTCACTGAATGGCCTTCTGCCTCAACTAATCGTTCATGGACTTTGTCGACGCCTTTCAAGTGAATGCGTTCACCACGATAATCGGTAATCAAGGCATTGCCATCTTTATCAAAGGTATCAAGATGCCGTTCGGAATCGAGGTGAATCGTTAAAGCTGATGTCCGGATAATGTAATGATCACCAGCACTTTCAATAGTGAAATCAGTCGCCTGAATTTTATGACCCTCAATTGCATAGGATTCACCTTGCTCACCGCGATTAATAAAGACGCGGATGATTTCCGGCGTAACAATAGTTAATTGTAATGGTTGGGCGAAAGCAAACGTGATCGTTTGGCCGTTCTGTGTGTAACTTGGTAATGCACTCATATTAAAAAACACTCCTTAGTAAAATGACTTTTATTTAGTTGGATTCTCTGACAAATCTTCTTGAGGCTTGTCTTGCTTAATAATACTAATGGCAAGTACTGCGATGAACATTGAGATACCAGCAATAAGCATCATTCCAGGCATCGAATTACCAACGAATTTAAAGACCATAAAGCTGGCAACGGATGCGAGAATTTGTGGCAAGCAAATCGTACCGTTAAAAATTCCAATATATGAGCCTTCATTGGCACCATCTAGTGAAGAAGTAAAGATATTAAAGGGCTCGACATGCACCGTAAAGAAGCCGATACCGATTAAACAGAATGGGGCAATTAATAGGTACTGGTTGTGAATGAAGAATACCCAAACGAGGCCAACTGCGAAGCTAGCTAAGCCAAAGCGATACCAAAACTTTCGCTTGTATGGATTAGTCCGTGAAAGAACTAAGAAACCATATAGAACGGCGGCCATTGATTGAATGAAGGTCAAGATTCCATACCAATTACCGGCAGCTTGATAGCCAGCCGAAGCAGCATTAGTTGTGTGCCAAACGTTTTCGGCGATAGCACCAGTAGTATAAGTCCACATATATTGAATACCAATCCAGGCAAATAGTTGAACGAGGGCAACTTCCCAGAAAGCTTTCGGGGCTTCTTTTACTAATTGCCAAATAGGTTTGGTGTGCTTATGTTGTTCAGGATCGATATGATGATAAAGTGCGTACGTGTCAGGATCATATTCCTTAACCGTATGAATAGTATATGCTGAGATGCCTAATAAAATAATGGCACCAATATAAAACGCAATTCTTACAGAAAGAGGGACAACGCCTTTTTGCGCCGTGTTTGCAACACCAAAGTAAGTTAGGACGAACGGTAGAATAGTAGCAAGTACGCCTCCTAGGTTACTGAAAGCTTGTTGCCAAGACCATGCTTTGTCCTTCTGATTTTCATTAACCATATCTCCAATAATCATGCGGAATGGTTGCATGCAAACATTACTTGATAAATCCATAAATAAAATAGCAATAGCACCAAATAGTAATGCAGCAGTTGAAGCGTAGCCAAAGCCGAATGAACCAGCATTTGGTAATAACACCATGACCAACGCCGCTAATGGTGCGCTGAATAGTAAGTAGGGCATTCTACGACCAAAGCGCGTCCAAGTTCGATCAGAGTATTTACCGACTAGTGGTTGGACGAATAATCCAGCCAATGGCGGCAGAATGAAGAAGAGTCCTAGTTTGGTGGGATCAGCGCCAATGGTCTGGAAAATCCGGCTCATCTGTGATGATTGTAATGAGAAGGCCATATTAACCCCACAAAAACCAAAGGTAATTGCAAAGATGGTTTTTAATGGGAGGTTGGGCAGCGAATTAGCAATAGTAGATGTCTTAGGCTTACTGGAAACATCAGCGATTGGTTTATTCGGGTGTACTGCAGGTTGGTTCATGAGAATCCATCTCCTTAAAAGTTAATCACTTTTCAACAGGGCAATACTAGCACTTAACGTAAACGTTTACAATACCGTTTTAATAATAAAGTAAACGTTTACGCTTTTGGCAATGATTTTACCGGCTTTTAGCGCTATAATTAATTTAAATCGGAGGGGAGCTGGAAAAATGAAGCCAACAATCAAAGATATTGCCGCTAAAACTGGCTTTTCAATTGCTACAGTGTCACGAGTGTTGGCGAAAAAACAGGGTACATATAGCGACAAGACTCAGGAGCGTATTTTAAAAGTTGCTAAGGATCTCGGCTATCGGAAGAATACACTAGCCATGGAATTGGTTAAAAAGAAGACGGACGTGATTGCCGTTATTGTCAACGTCACGCCGACGAATTTTTCAAGTGGAATTATTGATGGTATTCAACAGCGCGCGACTGAGATCGGGTTACAGGTTATTATTCTATATGCTGGTAATCGGAATACCGAGTTACAACATCAAGCAATTGTGACCGCCTTGGAACGTACTGTTTCAGGTATTTTGTTAATGGCGATTGAACCAGATAAAGCAGACTTACAATTATTAACAGAATCAAAGACACCGTTTTGTTTTGTTTCGATCAATCTAGCAGATGAACGCGTCAAATCCGTTAGCTCTGACAATTATCAGGCGGCCTATTTGGCGACAAAGTATTTAATTTCGCATGGTCATCGGACAATTGGCCTAGCCGGAATCGACCATTATCATACAGGTAGTCAACGGCTTGCTGGGTATCAAGCGGCGTTAAAAAATTATTCGATTCATGGGCAAGCTGAATGGGTGCAACCCGGAGATTATAGTTATCAGGCTGGTTATAATGTTTTTAATGCTTATCAAGAGCTGGGCATTACTGGGGTTGTTGCAGCTAGTGATATGACGGCGGCCGGACTACAAAAGGCTGCTCAGGAGAGTAATGTGAAGCTACCTGGGGCGCTTTCTGTTGTCAGCATTGATGGAACGCTCATCTGCGATATTGCGACTCCTGCGTTGACAAGTGTTACCCAGAATTTTGTCCAGATTGGTATTGAAAGTGTTAATTGTTTGGTTGGCAAATCTGCCACGCGGTTAGTCCCAGTCACATTGGTTGAACGTGAGAGTGTTGCAACTATATAAAGCGTACTGAGAAATAATTTTAGCTTCGCTGACCTGATAATCGAGAACTTGATTGTCAGGTCAGCGAAGCTTTTTGGTTACAACGAGATTATTCCGTCACTTTAAATACGTTCTCATTAACGTTAGTATATTGTCGGTACTAAGCGATTGTTTTATGCGAAAAGCAGCAAAGTGATTCTCAAATCGATGAAACCGCTTTATTTCGGATGCTATACTACAGCAAATGAAGTCGAAAGTGGGGGAGACTATGCAAATTGATAAGTTAACATTAAAAGATGTGGCAACGACGAATCGGCAGTATCTGGAGACGATTTTTGCCTTGGGTGATGGTCACATGGGTGTTCGAGACTCAGTACCGTTTACAGGTAATCAACAAGCAACACTACCAGTGATGCTCATCAATGGCTATTATGCGACGAATCCAATCACATATGGAGAAAGTGCCTATGGATATGCGAAAAATCATCAAACGATTATTTCATTAACAAGTCCGCGGTACTTAGACTTTGCAACTGAGAAGACAAGTTCTGAGATTCCTGGTGACTGGGATATGACGGTCGACGATGCCGTGCTTGATTTTGATACGGGCGTATTAACGGAAAAGTTTCAGATTGTTACCTCCGACGACCATCATTTTGAACTGGTCGTTAAATCAATGATTGCGTTGGATAATTCGCATCAACTATTCTTGAACTACGAACTGACTTCGCTTGATTATACGGGGACGTTGCGGTTCACGCGGCCAATTATTCATGATGTGACTGCGACGACGGCGGACGCGGACGATCCGCGAGTAGCGCAACGACAATCTGGGTTAACCAACCAATTTATACCAGCTGATCGTCAGCAGCAAATAAAGTGGCAGACGTTGGTAGCTTCAACACACCAACAAATAACGCAACGGGATTGGTTGACCAGCTTTCCGACAGGCTTTGAAGTATATGGCGATCATGCCGGTTTTCATGGCAGTGGTACCATCGAAGTACAGACAACGCTGAGCTGGTCGTTTACGCGTCAAATCAGTGAAATTAATCAAGTGCTGCCGGATACGATAACGAGTTGGACCAACGATATTGTGGATCGTAATCGGCAGATTTTAACGAACTTTTGGCAACAGTCGCAAGTGCAAATTAGTGATAAAAAGTTACAAACTGGGATTCAATATAACTTGTTCCAGTTATTTCAATCAGCTGGTCGTAACGGGTTAACGAACATTGCAGCTAAAGGGATTACTGGACCGGGCTATGAGGGCCATTATTTCTGGGATACCGAGATGTATATGTTACCGTTCTTCATTTATACGCAGCCACAAATTGCCAAGCAACTGTTGCATTATCGGTTTAGTATTTTGCCGCAAGCTCGAGAGCGGGCGCGGAGCTTGGGTGTGACACGGGGCGCATTGTACGCATGGCGAACGATTAATGGTGAAGAAGCAAGTGCCTATTTTCCTGCTGGCACTGCGCAATATCACATCAATGCGGACATTGCGCATACGGTTAAGTTATATTTTGATGTCACTAATGATCAGAACTTCTTGCGGGAACAAGGTGCAGCAGTTGTCCTGGAAACCGCACGTTTCTGGTTGCAGTTTGGTAGCTGGCAACAGCGTGATGGCCGGTCGCAATTCTGCTTATACAAGGTGACGGGGCCGGATGAATATACCGCCTTGGTAGATAATAATTACTACACGAATCGGATGGCTAAGGAAAATATGGCTTTTGCAGCTTGGTTACTTGAAAATCATTATATTGACGGCGATGCTGATGAGCAAGCACAGTTCACAAAGGCAAGTACGAACATGTACCTACCGTATGATCAAGAACAACAAGTCACTGCACAAGATGATAATTCACCAAAGATGCCGGTATGGCCTTTTGCGACGACGGCAGCAACACAATATCCATTGTTGTTACATTATCACCCGCTCATGATCTATAGTCACCGGGTCAACAAGCAGGCAGATACGTTATTAGCGGAAATGTTGTTTCCAGAAGATCAATCACTGGAACAATTGCGGCGAGATTACGAGTACTATGAACCAATTACGACGCATGATTCCTCTTTATCACGATCGATTTTCAGTATTTTGGCGAGCCGACTAGGTGATCATGATAAGGCGTTCAGTTATTATATGGATACATCGTTAATGGATTTGGTTGATCTACAAGGTAATGCCAAAGATGGGCTTCATGAAGCAAATCTGGGCGGCAGTTGGTTGGGATTAACGTATGGATTTGCTGGGATGTATGTCGCTGACGGTAAGTTACACATTACCAATCATTTACCAACTCAGATAACGCATCTTAGTTATCGGTTGCGTTTTCGTGGTCGAGTGCTAGAAGTTCAACTATATCAAGATAAAACGCAAGTTAAGCTTGTCACTGGCTTACCGTTAGTAGTGGTAGTGGCTGGAAAAGAATATGATGTATTGCAAGGTGCCCGTAGCGAATGATGAAGGATTATAGCGAATTGACCAGATGGAAGTATGACAAAAAAATATTCACATGCGGTTGACACCGCTTACAATTGTTGCTAGTATAAATAACATAAATTAAAGCGTGTTACTGATTCGATCAGGCATAAACCTACTCATATCTGTATTCACAGTCTCTTCAGTGAGATGTGATACTCTTTAAGTAGGTTTTTTGTTTGAAAATCCAGGAGGCGTGAGTGGTGAAATTTCTAAAGAACTTCAATAATAATGCCGCTTTAGTGGTGGACGATCAGGATGTTGAATGGATTGTAATTGGTAATGGCGTAGGTTTTGGTAAGCATCAGGGTGATCAGATTGATGATCAGAAAATTCAGCGGCGTTTTGTGGCAACTTTGAAACAGAATGTTGATATTGACGCTTTTCAAGATTTAAAACCCCAATCGTTTGTGATTACAACAAAGGTGGTTCACCTAGTGGAGCCGCTGTTGAAGGTCAGTTTTAGTGATTATCAGTACTTTGTGCTTGCAGACCACATTGATTTTGCGTTGAAGCGAGCCAATGATGGAATCGATGTCGATAACGGCACAGTCCGTTGGGAAGTTAAAAAATTGTTTCCTAAGGAGTTTCACGCAGCCAGTCAAGCGGTCGATTTAATTAATGTGACGGCGGACGTGATCCTTCCTAAAAGTGAAGTGGTTTTTATGACTTATCATTTCATCAATGCTGGTTCAGATGGTTCCAAGTTGCAGGAAACGATTAAAATCACGAAATTGATCAGTGGCATCATTGATATCGTGCAATATCAATACCAGATGCATCTGGACCCAGAGTCCTTCAATTACAATCGTTTCATTGCGCATTTACGTGCGCTAATGGTGCAACGCGTTAGCCGCAGTAATGGAACTGGCAGTGAATTAGATCAGTCATTACTGCAGTTGATGCAAATAAAATATGCGCATGCCTATGCAACAGTGGAACGGATCGATACATTTTTACAAAGTAAGGCTGGCTGGCGACTAGAGCCGGATGACAAAGTCTATTTGACCCTTCACATCTGGCGCGTCACCCACCGACAAAAAAGTGAATAAATAAGATTATTAACGGTGTGTTACTGGTTATGCAGGCATTAACCCAAATATCTTTTCTTGAGAGCAGCAGTCACTAGGGCCCTAGTGGCGTGGTTTGAAGAAAGGACATTTGGGTTTTTGTTTACTCAAATTGCAATTATTGATTTATAGATAAATGAGGAGGAACAATGATGGCTTATGAAGATTTAAGTAAAAAGATTATCGCCGGAGTTGGCGGTAAGGATAATGTTAAGAGCGTGGTTCACTGTACAACCCGGTTGCGGTTTAAGCTCAAAGATGAAAGCGCTACCCATACTGATGAATTAAAAGATACAGATGGTGTTATTACAGTTGTTCAGTCCGGTGGTCAGTACCAAGTAGTCATTGGAAATGAAGTTGCAGACGTTTATGAAACGCTCATTCGCGTCGGTGGTTTTGCCGATGGTGGTAGTGTACCTGATGATTATGAAGACGGGGAAAAGATGAGTATCTTTGACCGGTTCATCGATTTGATTTCTGGTATTTTTACTCCGATGTTAGGTGTTTTATGTGCGGCTGGGATGATCAAAGGGTTCGTTGCGATGTTTGTCGCGTTCAATTGGTTGTCAGAGAATTCAGGAACATACAAGATTCTCTACTCGATCGGTGATGGTTTCTTCTATTTCCTACCAATTGTTTTGGGATTGACAGCAGCCAAAAAGTTTCATGTTGATCAATTTGTCGGAATGGCGATTGGGATGGCACTTTGTTATCCAAGTATCGTCGCTTTGAACAGCAGTAAAACAGTATTAAGCACGCTGTTCAGTGGCAGTATTTTTGAATCACAGATTCACGCGACTTTCTTAGGTATTCCAGTTGTGATGATGAGCTATACTTCTTCAGTAATTCCAATTATCTTGGCCGTTTGGTTTGCATCTAAAGTTCAGGCATTTGCAAAACGAATCGTGCCAACGGTAGTTAAGACGTTCTTAGTCCCATTTATTACGTTATTAATCGCAGTGCCGATTACCTTTTTAATTATTGGACCAGTTGCAAGTTGGTTAAGTGATGGTATTTCAACAGTGTGTGTTGCAATCTATAACTTCAGTCCGATCGTTGCTGGGCTTGTGATGGGTGCTTTCTGGCAAGCTTTCGTTATCTTTGGTGTTCACTGGGGGTTCGTAGCTGTTATGATGGCCAACCTAGCCTCACAAGGCTTTGACCCTATTTTAGGATTATCATTAGCCGCTTCGTTTGCCCAAACTGGAGTTGTATTAGGTATTCTATTACAAACGAAAAATCAAAAGACACGCGGTATTGCTTTACCAGCCTTTATCTCCGGTATTTTCGGTGTTACGGAGCCTGCCATTTATGGGTTAACATTGCCACGTAAGCGCCCATTTATTCTGAGTTGTGTGGCCGCTTCAATTGGTGGCGGTATTATTGGTTTTGCAGGTACAAAAATGTATATGATGGGCGGTATGGGATTATTCTCAATCCCAGCTGCGATTAATTCTAAAACTGGGGTAGACGGCTCTGTATATGGCTTAATTATTGCGATGGCCATTGCTGCAGTCCTTGGTTTTGCCCTACAAATGTTATTTGGTTACAAGAGTGTTGATAGTAATAACAAGCAAACTAAGGTCGTAGAAACTGCGGCAACGGCTGATCCTGTCATGGCCGGTGTCGTTTCATTAGAAGCGACACCAACTGGTGCAGCAACTAAAGTAGAACCAAACGTCACTTATAATGTAGCCACTAAGTTGAGTAGCCCCGAAACGGGCCAAATCATCCCACTAAGTGAAGTTAAGGATGAGGTCTTCTCATCAGGTGCAATGGGCAAAGGTGTTGCAATCGAACCAACTGATGGTGTCTTATACGCTCCAGCTGACGGCGAAGTAGCACTCGTGTTCCCAACTGGACATGCCGTTGGTTTAAACACAACAGATGGTGCTGAAATCCTGATGCATATTGGAATGGATACTGTCGAATTAGAGGGCAAAGGTTTTGAAACGCTAGTTCAAAAGGGCGAGACGGTCAAAGCTGGTCAGCCGCTAGTGAAGTTTGATATTGAAGCGATTAAGGCGGCAGGGTATCCCGTTACAACGCCAATGGTTGTGACTAATTCTAAGAACTATCATGACGTTAAACTGGCCTTTCCAGCTGCTACGGAAGTTAATGCAACTGAACCATTATTACAATTAGACTAATTAAAAGGGAGTTTTCAATTATGTATTCAAAAACAATGCCAACTGGCTTTCCAAAGAACTTTTTGTGGGGCGGCGCGACTGCTGCCAACCAAGTTGAAGGGGGTTGGAACGTTGATGGGAAGGGCCTAACAACTGCTGAAGTTGTTCAGAAGGCTACTGACCGCAAAGTAATGTCGATGAACGAGGTTACTAAAGAGAGTGTCCAAGCTGCCATTGATGATCAAACGGATAAGCTCTATCCTAAGCGCCGTGGCGTCGACTTCTATCATCACTACAAGGAAGACATTAAGCTATTTGCGGAAATGGGCTTCAAGGTATATCGCCTATCCTTAGCATGGGCTCGGATCTTTCCTAAAGGTGATGAAGTTGAACCTAATGAAGCTGGTTTGAAGTTTTATGACAATGTTTTTGCTGAATGTCACAAGTATGGTATTGAGCCCCTAGTGACCATTTCCCACTATGAAATGCCATTAAACCTAACATTAACGAATAATGGTTGGGCAAGTCGCAAGACAATTGCAGATTTCACTCGCTATACTGAAGTGCTATTCAAACGCTATAAGGGTGTTGTGAAGTATTGGCTAACTTTCAATGAAATTAACGCTTCAACTTGGGGATTTACTGGTACTGGTGCAATTGATAGTGATCTAAGCTTACATGATCAAATGCAATTACGCTACCAAGCGCTACATCATGAGTTTGTTGCAAGTGCAATTGCAGTTAAGCAGTGTCACGAGATTGATCCTGAGGCCCAAATTGGCTCAATGCTTGCGCGGATGCAAACTTATGCCAATACGCCTAATCCAGCTGATGTTCGGGCGGCCCAATTGCAAGATCAATTGAATTTGTTCTTTACTGACGTACAGGTACGTGGTGAATATCCAGAATATATGAACCGGTACTTTGCAGAAAACGGGATTGAATTAACGATGGCAGCTGGCGATGAACAATTGTTAGCTGAAGGCAAGGTCGATTACTTAAGTTTTAGTTACTATATGACGACGATTACTTCGGCGACTGATGATGTTGAACAAGCCAGTGGTAACTTATCAATGGGTGGTAAAAATCCATACTTGAAATCCAGTGCCTGGGGCTGGCAGATTGACCCAGTTGGTTTACGGATTACCTTGAACGAGTTCTGGGATCGCTATCGGGTACCATTATTCGTTGTTGAGAACGGCTTGGGTGCCGAAGATGAAATCAGCGCCGATGGTAAGATTCATGATGATTATCGGATTGACTACTTACGTCAACATATTGAACAGATGAAAGAAGCAGTCAAGGATGGTGTTGATTTGATGGGCTACACGACCTGGGGTTGCATTGATGTCATTAGTGCCGGTACATCCGAAATGTCTAAGCGGTATGGCTTCATCTATGTCGATCAAGATGATGAAGGTAATGGTAGTTTGAAGCGGATGAAGAAAGACTCATTTGACTGGTATAAGAAAGTAATTGCTTCGAATGGGGAAGATTTGGGATAGTTATTAATAATTGATATTCAGACCAATGATTGATTATACTTGTTGTAAGGGCTATCATTATTAGCTAACTAGAAAGGGTGTTGATTAAATGTCAGAGTTCCCAGAAGGATTTCTATGGGGCGGCGCGACTGCTGCCAACCAGTTAGAAGGTGGCTACCAAGAAGGTGGTCGTGGCTTATCGATTGCGGATGCGTTACCAGGTGGCAAAGACCGATTTAAAATCGTTAGTCAACCAGATTTTGACTGGACGATCGATACAGATAAGTACACCTATCCGAACCATGAAGGTATTGATTTCTATCATCATTACAAAGAAGATATTGCACTGTTTGCCGAAATGGGTTTCAAGTGTTATCGTTTCTCAATTGCATGGTCACGAATTTTTCCAAACGGTGATGAAACGCAACCTAACGAAGCCGGATTAAAGTTTTATGATGATGTGATTGACGAATGCTTGGCCAATAATATTGAACCAGTGATTACAATCTCACATTATGAATTGCCATTGAACTTGGCCAAACGGTATGGTGGCTGGAAGAACCGGTATTTGATTGAATTCTACGAAACTTTCGCGCGGACCATCTTAACGCGTTATGCTTCAAAGGTTAAGTATTGGATGACCTTCAACGAAATCAATAGTGCGGCACATTTTCCGGTGATGGGCCAAGGATTAGTGCCATCGACGGGTGCTAATGACAAAAAGAACGTTTTTCAGGCATGGCACAATCAGTTTGTGGCCAGTGCTAAGGCAGTCAAAATCGCCCACGAATTGCGAGACGATATTCAGGTTGGCTGTATGATTCTCTATGCCACTAGTTATGCTTATGATTCGAACCCAGTTAACCAGCTGGCTAATTTGCAGCATAATCAAGATTTCAACTTCTTCTGTGCGGATGTTCAAGTACGTGGAGCTTATCCGACCTATACCAAGCGACTGCTGGCTGAATATAATCTGACCTTTGATGATCTGGAGACCACGGATGGCGACTTGGCATTACTACAACAATATCCAGTTGATTATATTGGGTTTAGTTATTATATGTCGAGCGCGGTGGAAACCACGGGTAGTGTAACCGATACTGTTGCTGGTAACCTGATGGGCGGCGTCAAGAATCCATTTTTGAAGGCGAGTGACTGGGGTTGGCAGATTGACCCAACCGGGTTACGGATTGCGTTAAATGAGCTATATGATCGCTATCAGAAACCGTTGTTTGTGGTTGAAAATGGCCTAGGTGCGATTGATAAACCTGATAAGAATTTCTATGTTGAAGATGATTATCGCATTGATTATTTGAAGCAACATATTGAAGCGATGGCTGGTGCCATTGATGATGGCGTCGATTTGATGGGCTACACACCATGGGGGTGCATCGACCTTGTTAGTGCATCAACTGGCGAGATGAGTAAGCGGTATGGCTTTATTTACGTGGACCTAGATGATCAGGGCCACGGGACGTTAGCTCGCTATCCCAAGAAGTCGTTCTACTGGTATCAAGATGTGATTAAGCATAATGGGTTAGCGGAGAAATCTGAATAGTTGAAATGCAATTAGTGATATCTAACAGCGATATATCATTGCTGAGATGATATAAATTGGCATTTAACGCTTGCAATCGTTTTCCGAAACCGCTATACTAGCTAATTGTAAATAAGGATTGTTACCGCTAACATTAGCTAGTGGGCAAAACCTAATTAATCGATTGTATTCGTGATTGATAGCACGGATGCAGTGGGTTATTAGGTTTTTTTCTTTATTTAGGTATGAGAGTCGAGGAGCGTGCGCATGCGAATCAAAAAGGTTTTTAATAATAACGTCCTATTGGCTGAAAAAAATGGACGGGAAGTTGTCTTAATTGGTAAAGGAATCGGGTTCAAAAAGCATACTGGTGACGATGTTGAGCAACAACAGATTACTAAGATTTATACGCCAGAAGGAGATAATTGGATTAGTAATTTCCAAAGCTTGATGGCAGATATTGAACCGGAATATTTTGAAGTTGCTTCGCAAATTATTGAGTTGGCAGAACAACAATTGCAAACGACTTTTAATGTTTATTTGTTGATTTCGTTGACTGACCATATTCACTTTGCTGTCTATCGGCACCACCATCAGATGGATATTCATAATGAAATCTTGTGGGAAACTAAGCGAATTTATCACCGTGAGTTTCAAGTCGGTATGCAAGCATTGGCACTGATTAAAAAGCATTTTAATGTGACGTTGTTGGAAGATGAAGCTGGATTTATTGCAATGAAGTTTGTTGAGAATAGTATGGCTGACTCTAACACTGATCAAACACTTGCAATGACTAAGTTGATTAATGATATTTTGGATATTGTTAAGTATCAGCTGTCATTAACGATGCCAGATGAGAGTGTTAGTTTGCAACGATTTTTAGTTCATCTACGCTTTTTTGCGGAGCGTTTAACGCTGAAACGACCTGATCAATCCCAAGGGGCAGATGATGATTTCTTATTTGAACATTTATCTAAGCAATACCCCCGAGCCTTTGCCTGTGTCCAAAAAATCGCTGTTTTTGTGAAGAAGTCGACGGAACAGACTGTTTCGGTGAATGAGCGTATTTACTTAATCATGCACATTCAGCGGATGTTGAACGAGAATCAATAATATTTTTGGGATTGTAACTATTCGATTAGGCAAAACCCAAGTAGCAACCAGTCAACCTGTGTTTTTAGTGTTGATAACGGGCCTACTTGGGTTTTTGTCGTTTTATAAAGGGAGGAAAAAGTGTATGGATTATTCAGAATTAGCACAATCAATTCTTACCAATATTGGTGGAAAAGATAATATTAGCAAAGCATGGCACTGTGCGACCAGACTACGTTTCAACTTAAAGTCAACGGACAAAGCGAATACTGAGGCGATTGAAAACTTAGATGGTGTCATTACGGTTGTTCAAAGCGCGGGCCAGTATCAAGTTGTTATTGGTAATGCTGTGGCGCAGGTCTTTGCCGTTTTAGCAGATTTAGCAGGATTAGCAAATCCTGATACGGCGGCTGATGCAGCTACTACAACGGAAGATACGGGTGAAAAGCAAAACATCATTAATCGGTTTATTGCTTTTATCTCCGGAATCTTTACGCCGTTTTTAGGTGCTTTGGCTGGTGCTGGTATTTTGAAAGGGTTGCTAGCTTTAGCGGTTGCTTTTAATTGGATGTCAACGACTAGTGGGGCTTATAAGATTTGGTATTCTGCTGGTGATGCTATTTTTTACTTTTTACCTGTTTTTCTAGCATTTACTGCTGCTAAGCAGTTGAAGGTTAACCAATTTGTAGCGGTGTCACTTGGTGCAGCTCTGCTATACCCAACTTTAGTAACTGTTATGACGAATTCAACAACACTACATTTCTTTGGTATTCCGGTGGTTCCAACAACATACACGTCAACGGTTATCCCAATTCTGCTGGCAGTTTGGGTATTGTCGTATTTAGAGCCAGTACTGGACAAGCTATTTCCAGCGGCAATTCGGAATATTTTCACGCCCCTCTTTTCATTAATTATCATGGTGCCATTGACGCTGTTAGTTGTCGGCCCAATTGGGGGACTCATTGGTAATGGATTAGCAAGTGGTGTTATGGCAATTTATAACTTCATGCCAATTGGTGCTGGTGTTATCATGGGTGCCTTCTGGCAAGTCTTTGTTATCTTTGGTGTACATTGGACGTTCGTACCATTGATGATGAATAATATTGCTAAGATGGGTTATGACCCGTTGTTACCAATTCTTAGTGCGGCCGTATTATCACAGGCTGGTGCTGCGTTAGCTGTTTTTTTGAAGTCACGAGATCAAAAAATGAAAGCATTAGCAGGGTCTTCTTTTGTCACGGCATTGTTTGGAATTACCGAACCGACGATTTACGGGGTAACGCTTAAGTTAAAACGACCATTCTATTGTGCCGTTGTGGGTGGTGCCCTTGGTGGTGCAATTATTGGCGCCGCTGGTACGCACGCTAGCTCATTTACACTCCCTAGCTTATTAGCGGTACCAACTTTTCTAGGGCATGGGTTTATGGGTGAAGTCATTGGATTGATTGTAGCATTCTTAGGTGGTGCGATCTTAACGTACTTCTTTGGATTCGCTCGTCAACAGCAGGCTGATTACTCAGTAGTAAGTGATCAAAGTGATAACACAGTAATGGCTCCGGTTGAAGGGACAATTATTCCATTGACTAGCGTTCATGACGAAGTATTTGCGTCTGAAGCAATGGGCAAAGGATTAGCCATTGTTCCAAATAAAGGGACGGTCACAGCGCCCGTTGATGGGACAATTACGGCAGTATATCCCACTGGTCATGCGATTGGAATTACGGCCAATAGTGGTGCTGAAATTCTGATTCACATTGGTATTAATACGGTTCAATTAAATGGTCAATACTTCGAAACAATGGTTAAGCAAAACCAAGTAGTCAAACGTGGTGATTTATTAACTAAATTTGATGTGGATAAGATCAAAACGGCTGGTTACGATACAACTGTCATGGTCATTATTACGAATACGGCTGACTATCAAATGGTCAAGCCAACTGATGCGACGGAGACTAGTGATAATTGGATTTTAGAATTACAACCTAAGGAGATCATGGAAGGAGCACCAGCTAATGTATAAACCAACTTATCCTAAAACGTTCCCTAAAGACTTTTTGTGGGGCGGAGCGACAGCAGCTAATCAAGTTGAAGGTGCCTGGAATGAAGCAGGTAAAGGCCTGACAACGGCAGAAGTAGTGAAAAAAACGACGGATCGCAAGCATATGTCAATGGATGATGTAACGATATCTTCAATTCAAACGGCGCTAGATGATCAAACTGATACAATGTATCCTAAGCGTCGAGGTGTTGATTTTTATCATCATTACAAAGAAGATATCAAACTATTTGCTGAGATGGGATTTAAAGTTTATCGTTTCTCTATTGCTTGGTCGCGATTATTTCCAAAAGGTGATGAACTCAAGCCAAATTCAGATGGACTTGCTTTCTATGATCGAGTCATTGATGAATTGCGACGCTATCACATTCAACCATTAGTTACACTGTCACATTATGAAATGCCCATTGGATTAACGCTTAAGCAAAATGGGTGGGCCAGCCGGGCAACCATTGCCGATTTTAATCGGTTTACTGAAGTCGTTTTTAAACATTTTAAAGGTCGCGTTCCGTATTATTTAACTTTTAATGAAATTAATACCGGAACTTGGGGGTTTCATGCCACTGGAGCTGTTGATACTGAGAATTCGGCGCATGATCAGATGCAGTTACGTTACCAAGCGCTGCACCATCAATTTATCGCTAGTGCACTGGCTACCAAACAATTACATGCTATTGACCCGGATGCTAAGATTGGGTCAATGCTGGCAAGAATGCAAACTTACCCAGCCACACCTAATCCTGCAGATGTTCAGGCTGCTCAAGTGGAAGACGATAAGAACTTATTCTTCACGGATGTTCAAGCTCGGGGGGAATATCCAGAATTCATGAACCGTTTTTTTGCAGAGAATGATATTCAACTGCAAATGGCACCAGATGATCAGACGATTTTAGCGAAGTATCCGGTTGACTTTATTAGTTTTAGTTACTATATGACAACAGTAACTCAAGCTGATGCGCCTGAACAAGTGAACGGTAATATGGCTACTGGTGGTCGTAATCCTTACCTTGAGGAATCCGATTGGGGTTGGCAAATTGATCCGGTGGGGTTGCGAGTGACACTGAATGAGATGTGGGATCGCTATCGTAAGCCATTATTTGTTGTTGAAAATGGGCTAGGCGCTCTAGATCAATTAACAACTGATCAACAAGTGCATGATACGTATCGAATTGACTATTTACGTAAACATATTGCGCAAATGAAAGCTGCAGTTCAGGATGGCGTACAACTAATGGGCTATACGATGTGGGGGCCAATCGATTTGATTAGTTTTTCTACCTCAGAGATGTCCAAGCGATATGGTTTTATTTATGTTGACCAGGATGATGCTGGTAAAGGAAGTCTGAAACGTTATAAGAAAGATTCATTTTACTGGTACCAGAAGGTCATTAAATCTAATGGTGAAGATCTAGCTTAATTAGTTAATGATGGTGAATTTACGTGATATAAGAACTGACTTGCCGCTGGTGTGATCAACTGATGGGAAATGATACTGTTAGCATCCACCCAGTTTAAAATAGCATGTGAATTGCAGAAATTTGCTTTGATAAGTTGGATTAAACTAAAAAAGTCTATCTCGAAATTATTAAAATTTCGAGATAGACTTTTTTATAATCAGTAACATATTTTTTACTATATTCAAT
>SKEZ01000826.1_pt1 | contig 20530 bp, 19 predicted proteins | sample 4843881 | NCBI WGS metagenome assembly SKEZ01 (sample SAMN11008796, study PRJNA524170) | human gut metagenome | isolation source: fecal sample from pouch patient p1, p46 | place: Israel: Tel-Aviv | reverse complement strand
GCCATACGAATCTGTGTTGTCTCATTCTCTAACACTTCCTGTGCCGGTATCAACTCTCCTGTATGAAGCTCATCAAGAAGCTGACGGATCATTCCATAATCCCACGCTCCCGGAAACTGTAGTGCTTTATTCCATGGAAACGGTGCGTCAAATCCTTCTCCAAGGATTGGATTTGCGGGTTTGTTCAGTTTTTGCCAGTTCCAGATTCCATGAGCTCCATAAGTCACCCCTGCACAAGCCCCGGACAAAATGCTGCTCCATGCTGCTTTTCTGACATCTTCTGCCTGAAAACGACCATATATTTTTCTGCTGAACCCCATCTGCTCATAACATGGTTCTGCATTGATTAATGGTTTTTTCGGATATTTTTTCCGGAAATTTTCCGGAAGGACATATGCCATATCCTGCTCTTCCCGATTATGTCCGGACTGGAACATATAAAAATCCAGTTTTTCCAAAAATTCTTCCGGAAGAAAATCATATCCCCGTTTAATATGCATTGTTTTCAATGTATGTGGACTTTTTTCGCATAAAACGTCCAATATATGTTTTAACAAATTCCTTCGGCATTACATTACAGTCCATAACCTTACTTCCCCATGTTCCCGGTACATAATTTAACCAGAGTACCACCAGCGCCAACTGAAATCCTTCCTCTTTTGCCTGTTCACACATTCTGACCGCATGCTCATAATACGCCTCATTCAACTTTGTAAAATCAAACCGATGTCCATCCGCTGTCGCAAATGGATATAATCCGATATCCGAAATACAGCGATCCCACTGCGGCATTGTATTAATCTGGAGAACGTTAAACCCTTGCTCTTTGCGTCTCTTCAGATAGTAAATCCACTCATCCCCGGTTATATTTGTAAACGCACTCCAGATAGTATCTGCCAGATAAAAGAACGGCTTTTTATCCCGACAAAATGTGCTTTTATCCTCACTTACTGTTACTCTGTTCATGACGCTCTCCTTTTAATTCTATTTGGACACACAGTTCAGCAGAACTTCTCCTCTCTTCACGCATTCCCCTACTGCCGTCTTAATTTGCATATAGTCTGCCGTATTTGCAACAATGACCGGTGTTGTAATATCCAAACCTTCCTTTTTGATTCCTTCAATATTCGCTCTGACCAGAAGCTGTCCTGCTTTCACATGATCACCGGCTTTCACTTTTACATCAAAACAACTTCCATTTAAAGTTACCGTATCCATGCCTACATGAATCAAAATCTCTGCTCCGATATCAGATTTAATGCCTACTGCATGTCCGGTTGGATACATCACACTGATTACTCCGTCACACGGTGCACAAATTTCTCCGTTTTCCGGAATTACTGCCGCACCCTGTCCGGGGATTCCTCCCTCAAACGCTTCATCTCTTACCTCAGAAAGAGGAATCACTTTTCCACTGAGCGGCGCCAGAAGCGCTTCATCTTTTGCCGGAATAATTTCCTGTGGTTCTTCTTTCTTTTCTTCTTTTTTCGGAAGCATATCATCACTATATCCAAAGAAATACGTTACAATCGCAGATCCAAAATAGGCGATCGCACACGCGATTAAAAATCCGACAAATCCGACACCGATATATCCCGGTAATGTCAAAATGCTTGTTCAAAGAAGTGTTGGTGCTCCTGTTCCAGCAGCAGCTACGATAGCTCCTGCAATTCCGGAAAATACCGCCCCGATGAAAAATGATCTTTTAAACCGCAATGTAACTCCATAGATTGCAGGTTCTGTAATCCCTGCAAGAACTGCCGAAAGTGCTGCAGGATCTGCCAGTTCTTTAACTGATTTATCTTTTGTTTTCAGGAACACACCAAGTGTCGCTCCTGCCTGCGCCATATTATTGGGTCCTGTGATGGTAAACAATGTATCTCTTCCATACTCTGCAATATTATTCATAACAATCGGAACAAATCCCCAGTGTACGCCAAACATAACTGCTGCCGGCCAGATCAGACCAAGCAGTCCGCCTGCAATAACCGGATTAAACCCCACCAGTCCCGTATATCCGGAAGCCAGTGCTTTTCCTGCAGTATCAGCAATCGGCCCAATCACAAGATAAGTTGCCGGCACCATAATTGCAAGACTGAGAAGCGGTGTCAAAAAGGTTTTGCATACTGTCGGGACGATTTTCTTCAATCCTTTTTCCAGTTTAGAAAGTGCATATACTGAAATCACAATCGGGATTACAGATGAAGTATAGCTTACCAGCACAACCGGAATTTTTAAAAAGGTCAATGCCTCTCCGGCAGAATATGCAGCTGTCAGATCCGGATAAAGTAATGCCGCTGCAACTCCTACTGCCACGAACCCATTCGCTCTGAATTTTTTTGCTGCGGTATATGCCAGAAATACCAGAAATCGTATCCATAAATGTATTCAGGAGATTCTTTTTCTCCCCTGACTCCACTGCATCGCTCTGATTCTCCTTTTTAGATCTGTAACTTCAAAAATTGTATCATATACATCCGCTACATGCTGCCCGATTACAACCTGAATCTGACCACCACTGTCAAGTACTGTAATCACCCCCTCCAACTGCTCCAGTTTTTTCTTATCTACATTCTGTGTATTTTTCACTTTAAATCGAAGTCTTGTTGCACAATGAACCAAAGAATTTACATTTTCTAATCCGCCAAGATATCTGACAATTTCCTTTGCCAGTTTCTCATAGTTTTTCTTTGCCATGGTATCCTTCCTCCTGCTTTTCGTAAACTCGTAACGCGCGTTCTTTATCTAAAATCAAGATAACATCTGGCAGAAAAACTCTCAATCCCCTTTCATTTTTTCTGCTATTTTGCAGATTTCACTTCCAATAGCCTCTGATTCTCACCTCAAATTTATAAAAAAATAACAGGCATTTAAATTTTCTTTAAATACCAGTCATCAAATATTTTTCACCCATAAATATATTTTGTTTTATCAAACACTGTTTCCCCTTCTGAAAGCCTGGTCTTATAGTACACTCTCATAATTTCTTCGTTTTCGTCTTCCATATAACGCAGCAGATGCTTCACTGCTGCTATGTGGCGTTTCGTATGTGTTCCTTTGATCAGTGTCAGTTCAAATCCCGGAAGTTCCACCGGTGCAACTGCATCAAATCCAAGCAAAGAGATGTCCCTTGGAATTCGTATATTCCGCTCAAGAAGCGCTTTGATCCCCACATGGAAATAACAGAACTTTCCAGAATAAACGCAGTCACTCCCCGCATTCCTTCATCCAGATATACAATCCTGCTATGCCCCTTATCTACCAGATAATCTACACCTCTTCGGATTCCTTCCCGGTTATCGATCAGAAAACTATTGATTCCCTCTTCATAAAACAGATTATCTCCTGTTACAATCGGTATCTGAAGTTCTAAAAAGGGATAAATATCTGATTTTCCCATTTCTGCCGCCATGATGTAGATTCCTTTTACGTCCTTCTCCCTGCATTCAGCAATCAGATTCTCTACATGTTCACACTTTTCCTGAAACAGACGATATTCAAATGAATACCCGGATTTTTCCACAATCACTTTTATCGTTTCAATCACAGGATGGCGCACCTGGTGGTCCACTAATCCATTACTCCTTATATGCTGATGAGCAGTGATGTTTATAATACAGAACCAGCATCACACTGCACAAGATCCATCCTAATGGGTATCCGAGCACAATCGGAATCATGGATTCTGATACTCTGGACACAACAAATAAGTAAATCTGCCGGAAGAGAATCGAATTTGTCATCATAATTAACATCGGTCCTTTCGTCATTCCGATCCCTCTTAACGTACTGTCGTAAACTGAGTTGACACAGAGCGCAAGGTAAAACGGCATTTCTATATGGATAAATAATGTTCCGAATTTTACAACGTCCGGACTTTGGATAAACATGGATACCAACGATTCTGCGAAGAGATTAATTAGAATGATCATGCATATCGCAATCCCAAAGCACATTGTCAATCCTGTCCGGATTCCTTTTCTAATTCTGTCATATCGTTTTGCCCCATAATTCTGTCCGACAAATGTCATCAAACCAAGAGAAAGACTTTGAATCGGAAGCAGACAGAATTTATCAACTTTTCCATATGCTGACCATCCCGCCATTGCCGCTACACCGAAATGATTGATATACGACTGTACAAATACATTAGAGAATGACACAACTGCCGACTGTAATGCCATCGGTAATCCGACGCGTACTATCTTTCCTATCATTTCCGGATTGAGTCTGATCCTATTCCAAACCACTCGATAACTTGCCCGTTCTCTGCTCAGAACGATCATTACAAGGACAGCAGATGCCCCTTGCGAAATAACCGTAGCATACGCCGCTCCTTCTACGCCCAGACTGAACCCTGCCACAAAAATCAAATCCAGGACGATATTCAAAACGGCTGAAAAGATAAGGAAATATAACGGTCGACGGGAGTCACCTACTGCCCGAAGGATTCCAGCTCCCATATTATAAAAGAGAAGCCCTGTTACTCCGAGAAAATAAATTCTCAGATATGCATCTGCCTGTACAAATACCTCTGCTGGTGTATTCATCAATTTAAGCATTTGTGTCCTGAATCCCAGCGCGCACACCGTACAAATCACGCTCATAACAAATGTAAGCCCAATCGTTGTGTTTACCGCAATCTGTACATTCTTCTCATCTTTTGCTCCGAAATACTGCGAAATGATAATTCCTGCTCCTGTAGAAAGTCCCATAAAAAAGCCGATAAACGTATTGATCAGATTATCTGTCGCTCCGATTGCTGCCAGAGCTTCTTTCCCGACATAATTACCTACAATAATACTATCCGCCGTATTGTAAAGCTGCTGAAAAAAACTTCCCATCATCAGTGGAATCGAAAACAGTAATAATTTCTTCCAGATTTTTCCTTCTGTCATTGAAACAACTTTTGTACTCATTTGTTTCTTCACTCCGTTCCTGTTTCTTTCCTCATTTGTTACTGTTCACAGGGAACCTGTGAGCAGTAACCCGCATTTTACTATATATTGACCGTCTTTCCACCTGGCACTTCCACGATCATTCCATCGACATTAATCCATACAGAATCAAATCCTGGATTATATACTTTATCTGCATCAATTGTAAACTTCAAATTTTTTGCAGCCTTCATATAATCCACAATTTCAATATTCGTCGCATACCATATATCTTCCCGATTTCCCACAAGCTGACAGAATTCTTCTATCAGCTCCCAGTTATTATCTCTTGTAAACTCAAAGCTGTGCCCCCATACATACATCATGTATAAGTACTGTGCTTTAAATAATTCAACAAACTTCTGGCCGTTTTCCAGCAGATTGTGATTGTGATGGCAGGTTGCCGTCCATTTCAGATAATTCTCCGGCATACCAAAGCTATCCGTACTTCCTACAGTCCGACAGTACTCAATTCCCAGTCCCGGAAGCAACCCGACAATTTCATCATTGCAGGAACCATTCGGATAAGACATTCCTCTTACCGGATATCCAACCGCTCTCTCAAGCGCACGTCGATCCTCCAGCACCTGCATAGCGGTCTGCTCAATCGGACATCGACTGATTGTCGGATGCAGTACGGTATGGCAGGATACCTCATGTCTCTGATAAAGCGTTTTCCACTCTTCCACCTGGATTCGTTCTTCATCTACCAAGCCTGAATTCAAGTGAAATGTCCCACGAACTCCATTTTGATTCATAATTTCCACGAGACGTCTGTCTTCCACCCGTCCATCATCGTAACTAAGCGTCAGAACCTTATGCTTTCCTTTCGGAAAACATACATAGATATTTTTCAATTTGTTCCTCATAACGCACCATCCCCTGTAATATTTTCCACATTCAATACTGCGCTGAAGAATGCAAGTGCCATTCCCTGGCCCCATCCCTGGATCCATTTTTTCGAAATACCACAGTAACCCTCCCGGTCTTTCATCACCGCCGTGCCTCCGGATACATCGGTCACTCTGCCATCCGGATTTACATGTGCGAGAATTCCATCGATTGATTTCTGCACATATTTCAAATGAAGCGGATTTCCTTTCAAAGTCAATGCAGCTGCAATCCCCGCAGACGCAGAGATTTCTTCATAGGACTCCTCATCATCCAGGATTGTTCTCCAAAGTCCATTCTCTGTCTGTAATAATTTCAATGCTGACAACTGCTCATTCAGACTTCCTACAATTTCAAGATACTGTGGATATAGATAGCATTCCGGCAGAATTCGTCCCACCTGACACATTGTATAAGCTCCCCAGCAGTTTGCTCTTCCCCAGTGGAAACCTGACATATGATCTTTTGTGATGTTATTGTATCCGTGATACCACAATCCGTTTTCTTCATCTTGAAGATACTGGATATGCCAATAGAACTGATTCAACGCATCATCAATCAATTCTGCATCTTCTGTCATTACACCTACCCGCAGCATAAAGAACGCTGCCATAAATAGCGTATCCGCCCAACACTGCTCCGGAAAATCATTCTTTGCAGAAACCGTATGCTGCAATACGTGATTTCCGAAACGCAGTGCATCATTTCTCAGATAGGCAATTTTAAACCGGATCAGATCCATGTATTTCTCTTCACCGGTAGCCTGATACAGCGTGATCAGACAATGCCCCATCGCGCAGGTGTTTACTGTCCAGACAGGAAGTCCAAGTTCAATCAGTTCATCTACCCTCTCTTTTAATACGTTCAGATATTCCTGCTTTTTTGTTGCCTCATATGCTTCTGCAATTCCGTAATACGCGACTCCGCATGGCCAGTCCCATGTCATATCCATACGCATCGTACGCGCAACGATTTTATCCATTTGCTCTTCTAAGTTTGCTTTATTGTATTCTAATTTCCCCATTGTTTTATTCCTTTCCGATTAACTTTTTGATTTCTTCTGCTACAAAATGCGCATACAGTTGTGCTCCTGCCTCTTGTAGATGGACGTTGTCTTCACGATACCATACAGCAGTTTGTTCTTCTCCTGCCTTTGCACATGCTTTTCTTGTAATCCCCAGCATATCCACATATGGAATATTTTCTTTATCTGCAAGCTTCTTCATTTCTTCTGCATATTTCGGAAGTAATGCATCGATTTTTGCGTTTTCTCCCTGTTCATTTGCCAGACACGGACGCAGACAGATTGACGAAATCAGAATCGGATACGCCTTCTTTTCTCTTGCCACTCTTATATATTCCATAAGAGATTCTCCAAATGTTTCCAGCGGAACATAGCGTTCTTTTTTCTCTGCTGCCGCATCATTATGTCCGAACTGTATCAACAGATAATCTCCACTCTTCATCTGATTTTTGATGTCCTCAAGTCGACCTTCTTCTCTAAAAGATCTGGAGGATCGACCTGCCATCGCACAATTGTCAACGATAATATGTCTGGTTTCATAGCTCATTTCCTGCGAAAACGGACTGCTGTCCCGATGCGCTTCTTTCCAACAGTTTTCGGCTTCCAGGGCGTCAACAAGCTTTTCTCCCCATCCGGTCTGTGGTCTTTCTGACTCATGATAACTCTGTGCCGTCGAATCTCCTGCAAGATACAATACCGGCTTACGTTTCATCTCCGGCAGTACCTGCCTGAAATCCATATCCGAAGCATAATAAAACTTCGTATACCCCGGCTGGTTATAGCAGTTATTCTGCCATGCCACTCCACACCGATACTGCACATCATGCATCAAAGTAAACAATTTATGTTCCGTCAATTCCGTTGAACTATAAATTCGGATTGCGGAACTGTCGCTTGTCCGCAGAAGGATCTCCTCCCGGAAATCCCCGAAGATATCAGCCACAAGACATGGATTTCCTTTGGTACCGTTATTTGTCAGCGTATTCTCCGGACGGAGCATCTCGCCGTGTATCATATCACTGATCACTCCTGTTGCAGTTTCATGAAGATAATCCTCGCCGTCCGTAATCTGTGTCGTCAGATCTGATGCCCAGCGAATCGACATATTGCTGCCCGGCGAACCTGCCTCCAAAAGAGTTCCGTGACAGTCATATGTCCCTTTTCCGTTCACCCAGCACTGTAGCCCCCTTGCATTGGGATGAATATCTCCAATCATGCATCTTCCCAGATCTTCCTCCGCATATTCTCCAAACACAACTTCTCCATTTTCCGCATGACGCAGGGCATACCCGTATGGAGCGTTAATCCCTTCTTCAAAAACATTAAAAATCTCCAGCCCCGGACGATCCGGATCGATATCTGCCACATGCATGGCATCTCCGTGTCCAAACTTAGCTTCTCTTCCGTCCGGCAGCATTCCATAAGAACTGTATAATAAACTTCCGTCATGATCGATACATGCTGCTCCGTAAATGATTTCCATACAGCCGTCCCCATCTACATCTGCTGTTGCAAGCGAATGATTTCCCTGTCCCGCAAGTTTACCGTACACCGGATCCTCTCCTTTTTTCAGATGCGGATTATCATGAAATGGATTGTTCATTGGAACAAACCCACTGTCTACCTTCCACTCCGTCTCAAATTTGTTTTCAAAGAAACGATATGCCGTCAGTGTTGATCTTGTGTAATAGCCACGGCATACAATCAGATACGGACGTTCTCCATCCAGATAGGCCACTCCCGACAGGAATCGATCCACACGGTTACACGGTTCGATTCGTTTCATTGCATAATCTCCCCATCGCAGACCATCATCAGTACGCCCGACAGGAAACTCTATTGTTTCCAGTTCCTCGCCATTCCCGGCAAACATCGTCAAATACTCCGGGCCTTCATATATGAAGCCTTCAAACTCTCTCAAGCAATTTTTATCACTTCTTTCTTTCGCATACACATCAATAAAATAATCCGTCAATTGACGCGCATCCTGCTCTGACAGCGGATACTCAAATCTTTGCTCTGTCCCAAAACATTCTTCTAGTGTAGATGGCCATGTACCACTGATAACTTCCGGCTGCTCATGCCAGCTTTGGAATACCTTTACCAGATGTTCATAATAATCTTCGGCCGAACAAACATATGAATCTTCATGCGTGATTCCCGCACACATATCTTTTTCCGGTATTGTGATATATTGTTCTTTTTCTTTGCCTTCGAAGAAAATCGTCATTTTCGTACCCGGTGCCGTTTTCACTGCCATCTCCGCCTGTCCATCTCCATTAAAGTCATAACAGATAAACTGGGTATAATGAGCACCGGCTCGTATATTTTCTCCCATGTCCAGGCGCCACATCAATTCTCCATCCAATTTATAACAATCCAGATAGCAGTGACCGGTATATCCTTTGATCGAGACATCATGGGAGTTGGACGGATCCCATTTCACAATATACTCATACTCTCCATCGCCGTCTACATCCGCCACAGACATATCGTTTGCTGAATATGTAAATGCTTCTCCTGCCGGGGTAATTCCGTCTGCCGGTTTCTGAATAGGAATATCATAATATCCATTTTTCCAAACATTTACACACTCACACCTGGATAAGATGTTTCCATTTATGACAGGTGCCACACTATACTGATCATCCATACCGCCTTGAATATCCAGATAATTCATACTGTCATTCACCTCAGCGATGCTTTCTCCGTTTCTATAAATAACAAATCCGACGCCGTCAAGCCCTCTTCCATCTTCTCTTACTCCGGTCACCTCTGTAAGGAACAATCGCCAGCTTACGAAAACACCTTCCCTGCACGGCACTGCGATCAGACCGCGCTTCAGTTGCTCCAGTTGTTCCTTCTGAATATAATGAACCGGTGTCACGAACAGCTCCTCTGCCGTTTCTTTTCCATCTATCACCGGAACCAGTTTTAGATAATGCGGCCGGTGCGTTGATTTTTTCAATCGATAAACCCTCTCTTGATCTGCCGGAATTTCCCCTATCATCTGATACCTTACTTGCTCTCCCTCACGGTCAGACCAGTAAATTCTGTAGCTTTGTGCGCCAATAGCTTCATCCCACATGATTACTGCCTCGTTGCGGGTGATCTGTGCTAATTCCATCATCTTGTTTTCCTTTCCGCAGTTTCCTATAGAAACACAAAAGGCTCCAACCAGTTTTCCTGCTGAAGCCTTTCTCACTACTCTAATTCATTTATTTATCGGCTTTATACAGCTCGTTTACTTCCTCAACAAGTCTGTCTCCTCCACGATCAAGCCACAACTGTGCTGCATCCTCAAGACCTTTCTTATCGATCTGTCCACAAATGTACTGTGTTCTTGCATCTTCGATAATCTGCTCAATATCTGTACCAACTTCTGCATTCACCTCTGAGTTTGCAAGATATCCCAGTGCCGGATTGCTTACAGCAAATGGCTCGTTATACTCATAGGACTCGTATCTTGCCTTCTGAACTTCATCCATCTCCAGTGACGGGCTCTGAGAAAGAAGGTTCGGAATATATGCTTCTGCCTGGTTCAGACCTGTATTCGGAAGACTTGACATTTCAAAATCACCGCTCTTTTCAATGTTTCCATTCTCGTTGATTGTATAGCTGATATCTTCCAGTCCGTAATCAGCCAAAACCATCATCTCGTCATCACACATTTTATCCAGGAATGTAAGACAGTTTTTCAGATCTTCTTCTGTTTTAGCACCTGCTTTTGTAATCATATAGAAACCATTGTATCCGCTTGTCGCCAGTGTTTTTTCCTCAATAGGTCCTACAAGCTGCATCGTTGCGGTCTTAGAAGAGTCCACTACAGATGTGATGTTATTTGTTTTAAAGTAATCCCAGATTCTTGTACCGCCGTCCATGACATCTACGAATACTCCTGTTTCTCCCTTCTTACATGCCTCCTGGAATGTACCAGAATCAATTGTTGCCCAGTCTTTTCTTACCAGACCTTCATCATAGATTTTCTTCATCCAATCCAGTGCTTCCTGATACTCTTCTGTCTGGTGAACCGGAACCATTTTTCCATTCTCTTCTACCCATTCATTTCCTGTACCAAACCATGTCTGGATTACATCCAAAGGTCCTGTATACTTTGTAAGTTCAAGACCATATGTATCATCTACACCGTTTCCGTCCGGATCCTCATATGTAAATTTGTAAAGCATCTCGTATACATCTTCAATTGTCTTCGGATCTTCTGTGATTCCAACTTTCTCTGCCCAGTCTTTTCTGTAAGAAAGACCTAAACGACCTTTGGCACGCGCACGATATAATCCGATGATCTGACCGTCCACTGTAAGTGCTTTTGAAACTTCCGGATCTGCCTGGGAGAGATTCGGATATGCTTCTGAATCTTCCAGATATGATGTCAGATCCCAAAACGCACCTTTCTTTGCGGCATCTACAATATTTGCACTCAGTTCTACATTTGATGTAAGAATCATCGGCATATTATCTTTATCCATCAATGTCAATCCAAGTTTTTCTTTGTATGTACCGTCATTCTCAAATTTCCACTCTACACTGACTCCTGTGTAATCTTCATATTTCTTGATTACTTCATCAGAATGCTCATTCTGAAGCTCTGTGCCGTAAAAAGCCGGAACCATCATACTGATGACCGGTTTCCCGTCTTCTGTTGTTGATGATGTGGATTCCTTTTTATCGGAAGAACCACCACATGCTGCCATTGACATTGCTGTTACACCCGCGAGGGTAATTGCTGTTGCTTTTTTCCATGTTTTTCTCATAATCTTATCCCTTCTTTTTATATAAATTGTATTTTATATCATCCTTTTACTGCTCCAACCATAACACCCTTCGTAAAATACTTCTGGATGAACGGATAAATGATCAAAATCGGAATGGTCGCAACTACTGTCGTTGCCATCTTCACTGACTGCTCCGGAGGTGTACCGAATGCACCGAAGTCCATCCCACTCTGTGTTGCCACAGAGGACGTCATAAAGATGATTCTTCGAAGTACGATCTGAATTACTTCTTTCTTAGAATCCGAAATGTACATCATTGCATTGAAATACGAATTCCAGTGCGTAACTGCATAGAACAAAGATACACTCGCAAGTACCGGTTTTGAAAGCGGAAGAATAATCTTCATAAATATCTGTAGATCGTTACATCCATCCAGCCTTGCCGATTCCTCCAACTCCATCGGAAGTCCCTGAAAATAGTTTTTAATAATGATCATATTAAACGGATTGATTGCTCCCGGCAGCCATAATGCCCAGAAAGAATCTCTCAAATTCAACACATTTGCTACAAGAATATAAGTCGGAACCATACCTCCTGTAAAGAGCATCGTTACAATTACCATGTTAATAAAAAAGTTTCTTCCTTTAAAATAGTTTCTTGATAACGGATACGCTAATGTACATGATAAAAACATATTTATCGCAACACCAACCACCGTTACAAAAACCGAATTGAGAAGTCCTCTGATTGTTTCACCATTTGCAAAGATATATTTGTATGCATTCAGTGATATTGTATGCGGGATTATGAAAAATGCCCGTTCTGTCAGTTCTTTTTCTGTCGCAAAGGATCCTGCGATTACATAGAGAAAAGGAAGCAGAGTAATCAGCGCAAACGATGCAATAAACAAATAAATCAGCACCTGCACCGCCTGATCAGCCGGACTTCGTTTAATTTTCCTTCCCTGCATGCCATTTTTTACGCTTGCTTTCATTTTTGCCATTTTTCTCACCCCTTTTAATAGAATCCTGATTCACCAAACACTTTTGCAAGCTTGTTCGCTCCGATGACCATAACCATACTTACAACGGATTTAAACATTCCTGCTGCTGTTGCCAGCGAATAGTTTCCATTCACAACACCTTTTGTGTAAATATATGTGTCAAACACATCCGATGCTGCTCTGTTCATGGAGTTCTGCATCAGATAAATCTGTTCGTATCCTGTATTTAAAATCTGTCCCACTTTCAAAATCAACATAATTACAATTGTTGAACGAATAGCCGGAAGAGTTACATGCCACATTTTCTGCCAACGATTTGCTCCATCCATATCTGCTGCTTCATAAAGTTGTACATCTACGCCTGAGAGAGCCGCCAGGAAGATGATTGTTCCATATCCGGTTTCTTTCCACATGTTCTGTCCGATGATCATCGGAACAAACAAATTCGGATCTGACATAATATCAGGTGCATTTTTTCCAAAAATCATTGTCAGAAAATGATACACGATTCCGTCTGTTGTTGAAAACAACTGAGTTGTCAGTGCCGCCACAATTACAAATGAAATAAAATGAGGGATGTACACCATCGTCTGTGTAACACGTTTGAATGCCATATTTTTCACTTCATTTAATAAGAGTGCTAAAATAATCGGTGCCGGAAAATAAAAAATCAGGCTTGCGATTGAGATTGAAAGAGTATTCTTTAACAGGCTCCAGAAATCCGGTCCCGTAAGAAATTTCTTAAATATGTCAAATCCTACGAAAGGACTGTTTATAATTGCTGATATCGCTGAATCTCCGTTATATGGACTAAAATCCTGAAAGGCCATTGCCAATCCCCCCATTGGAAGATAATTAAAAATCAGCATGTACAACACACCTGGAATAATCATGATATATAACCATATATGTGCTTTCCATTGTCCTGTACGAGATGTTACTGCTTGGGTTTTTGCTTTTGTCTTCATTCCCACTTTCTCCTCGTCCTCTTTTTTATCATGATCGGCTCATGATATCTACGATTGCGGTCCGCTTCCGTGAGCACATTGTACCGTCTCTTTCATTCATTTGTAAATAATCATTTTACAATCTGTTATTATCCTTTTACACATGCGAAAACCCCTTGAAATTCAAGGGGTTTCAGCTTTTATCGCATTCCGGTTATCATGTTCTGACCACACTGTTTTTCTCTTGATAACAGCAAAAAAACATGATTATCCACTTCTTCATTTTTATTTTAATGTTCTTTTCTGAATGCCGCAGGTGTCACTCCGATATGTTTCTTGAAAAAACGGATGAAATTCTGCACGTTATTATACATTAATATTTCCGATATTTCTGCCACCGACATTTCTGTCGTCAACAACATATATTTTGCCTGCATCAGCTTTTCCTCGTTTACCATATCTGTAAACGTGATATTTTTTTCTTTCTTTATTATTTTCCCGATATAATTTGGATGATAATTTAATGTCTGTGCACATTCACTCAGTGTTATATTTCCTCGATTCTCCCGTACAAGCTTCTGGATCTGCTGGAAAATGCCCATCTCATCTCCATCTTCAAGTTTTTGCAAACTCTCAATGATTGGCTGAATCACTTCTTTTATGATTGCTTCCTTCAGTTTTTCCGTATCATAAAGCATTGGAATCCGGTTAAATGTATTATATTGACTATCCATGAATACATCCTCAAGTAACAGTCCATGTGTAACCGTTGTTCCAACAATCACTGTAAGTAGTCTCGTTAAATAGAAGTTTCTCTCCACTCCAATTACACGCTTTGAATCCAATCGCTCAATCATTGTTTCCAGGAGTCTCTGGCTTTCCTCCACATTGCAGTTTTCTATTGCCTGAACCAATTCGCCTTCCATAATTATGTCATATACATTACTTTCACGTTTCAACATGGAATAGTCATCGAACAACACCAGTGTTGAGCCTTCTGATTTGTTTGCATTCGTCTGATCATAAAGAGCTTCATTACATTCATTGTATGCCTGCTGAATATCTGTAAGATGATGAAATGTCTGACTGATTCCACAGGAAACATGGTATAAAAAATGCTCTGCAATAAAATCCTTTACTTCTTTATAAATCACTGCTGTTTGATTCTCCGCTGCATTATCATCCTCACCGCCCGCAACAAAAATCATCTTATCTCCGTAAAACAGAGGTGTAATAAATATTTTACTTTGTATTTCTTCAGGCAATGTTTCCAGAATTCCGGTATAGATTTCTCTCTTTAATATTTCCTTATTATCATTCTCTTTACAAGCCATACCAAGCATTCGATAGGAGCTATATTCTGTAATCTGGTATTTCCCCAAAGCGTCTTTTATCTTTCCTTCATTCATCTCACCTTTTATAAGATTCGATAACAGAAATTCTTTTAACTGGATATCTCGCTCCTTTACATGAAGTTCCAATTTATTCAATGGATTAGCAAATGCAAGTACAAGTACACGCACAATCTGAATCAGCACTGCAATTACTGCAATCACCGCAAATGATGCAAATATAAATGTCATTCCTATCTTTCGTATCTGATTATGATTAAATCCTACCAAATATGTAAGGCCACTGGTCGCACCACTGGTTCTACTGATACTATACTTTGTCGTCTTTTCGATTTGCAATGTACCTTCTGAATCGAACGCCCCCCAGTCTTTCTCTTCTGAGAACTTTTCCAACCATATTTGTGTCAGTTTCTGATTTGTTTCTGCCATTACCGACTGATCACTTAAAACAGAGACACTGTATCCCATATTTTCATAATTCGATGGTAACAGCTGCCGAATTTCTGATTCGTTTATTTTTACAACAATAATCCATGCAAGATCACCTGCTCCATATTCTTTTTTTATCACAAGTCGAAAACCACTCAGATCTACCGTATTTTGTTTGCGCAAATTATGATTTCCGTACTTTTCACTGTCTTTAGCTTTAATCCAATAAGCAGATAATGGAACCTCTTTCTGCGCCTCCAAAAATTGCTCCGCTTCCTCTCTATTTTTCAGTTCATCATAGTCGAACATGCCATAATCATCCAATATCCATCCACTTCTGACATTGATAAATTCATATGACTCTACATACTTCTCTACAAAATAGTTTCCCTGAAGACTGTCCTGCGCCCGATTCAAATCACTGTACATAGAATATGGTGGTTTCTCCTGCTGAGCCAGCCATCGAACTGCATCTTCATTTGCCACTTCAATATAGTACTCTTTCAACGATGAAAACACATTCTCATATTCCCTTGTAATTTGTTCACTATAAGACTGCAGCTGGAGCTCACTTCTAGCAGATTCTCCATTGACATAAATTAAGCTGGAGACAATCCCCATGATAATCATCGGAATTGTTACCAACGCCATCAGTTTTATAAACATCTGCTTTTCATATGTTAATGAATCCAATATTCTTTTTAATTTCAAAACCCACTTCCCCTATTCCATTCCTTCTAGATTTTTCTCCAAAATATTCTAACACAGGCTAAATATGTATAGCAATCACTTTGTTCCATTCTGTCTGAACCTGTCCTTTCTTTCAAACATGAAAATTTAATAGTGCCTGACACCATTGTGTTCAATGCCAGTTAGCTTCTCTAGCTTAACACCTTTTTCTTCCAAGCCTGCTATCCCTTATAATATCAGTAGTTCTCATTTTATACTATTTTTTAGGCTGGCACTTATTTAACATCTTTGTAACATATTTTATATATCTTTTTTTATTTTCCTATTGACATGCAACAAAAAATGTGCGGTCACCTTGTTGTCCATCGGAACAACAAGGTGACCCTTAGTTTATCAAGGGAATTGATTCGTGGGGAACCAATTATTCCCATACTAAGGAGGCACACATTTATTATGAACGATTATCCATCAAATGTAAAACAAAAATTGAACTCTATCATCGCTGACATGTCGGAGCATCACTGGCTCTTCTCAAACAATCCTGGACACAATTTCATGCGTCAGCATCAGGGCAAACTCTCTTTCTACGATACCATGCGTCTTATTATCGACATGGGAAAAGGAACTACCAATGATGAAATTATGGATTACTTTGACATGGTTCCTGATCTTATTCCATCTCAATCCGCTTTCAATCAACGACGCAGTCAGATTTCACTGTCTGCTTTCGAATACCTTTTTCGGAATTCTCCTCTTCGTTTCCGGCTACTACAAATAAATTCAAGGATCATTGTATCCTTGCCTGTGATGGCTGCCATGTTGTCTACACTACTAATTCTGAAATTATTGAGGATTACAACAAGCCTCGTCTCATCGACTATAAAGGATACAACCATATGCACTTAAATGGGTTTGTTGATGTGATCAGCAAAGCTTTTCTTGATATTGTAATTCAGCCAGGACAGAAGCCTGATGAAAGGCAAGCCTTTCACATGATGCTCCACCATTTTAGTCCGGACAATCCGCAGAAATATATTGTAACTGCTGATCGTGGTTATGAATCTTACGATCTGTTATTCCACTGGAACTCAAGAATCTAAATTATGTTTTTCGTGTAAAAGCGCCCTCTTCTTCTAAAAGTCTGCTTTCCTATTACGCTACTGAACTTCCTGACGACCTTGAAGAATTCGATGTTACAATGAAACGTTATTTCACTGACAAAGCTACAAATGTTATGAAAGATCAGTCGGATGTGTACCGATATATTAATCCGAGTAAAAACACACCTCATTTTTATGAGCTTCTTAACAGAGATAGGAGACATCTTTACTTCATGCAGTTTCGTGTCGTAAAAATAAAAACTGCAGAAAATACATATGAGTATCTCATCACAAATCTGCCCCACAGCTTTACTATGGAAGACATCAAGGAATGCTATCACTGGAGATGGGGCATTGAAATTTCTTTCCGTTATCTTAAGCATGCAAATGGGCTTTTGTACTTCCACAGTAAAAAACCCGAATTCCTAAAACAGGAAATCTATGCAAATCTGACACTCTATAATTTCGGAATCTTCATTGCTAACGAAGCAGCTGAAGAAAACAAGAAAAAAGAACGGAAGAATGATAACAAATATCTTTACGAAATCGACATTTCTTCTGCTCTGAAAACAGCAAGAAAGTTCTTTATTCGCAGGGACTCCGATAAACCTATTGATATCATTAAGTTGATGTTGAAATACGTCCAGGCTGTAAAAGAAAAATTCCGACAATTTGACCGGCCCTCCGTGGAATCAGTGCGATTCATTTCGGATATCGATAGCCTTAGGCTCTACCACTGAAGATTGTCATTTTTGACAGATGAACAGCATCTGTCTTATCAGCATGCCCTTTTTTCTGAATCTGTATTTCCAAGCACCAAAATATCCTCTTGCACATGTTTCAATGCAAATTCGAACAAAACCTCAAACACCTAGTGTATTGGCTTGTTGATATTTAACTAAAATTTTCTGGTAATCACAGCTGTCCTGATGTACAATAAAAAAAACGGCGGTGATTCCTATGGCAAGACCAAAAAATATAACATCCATCTTACAGAAATAGAATTGAATAAGTTGAAATCTATTATCCGTAATAAAAAAACTTCCAAAACCATCCGCAGCAGATGCCAGATCATTCTCGATCTGGATGAAGCACATGGAAAAGCTTTAACCCATGAACAAAGTGCCAGATCCAATGGTGTCTGCATGGCAACTATCACCAATACTGTGACGAAATATATCAATGGCGGCATATTTCTTTTGCTTTGATTCGCATAAACGCCTCTTTCTCTAATGAAAAATTTCAAGCACTCCTCTTAGTTTCTCCACTTCGATCTGACCGGGAGCCGATATTCTGCCTGCCGCTCCGAAAGTCAGCGCAGAGCCAAATACTTCTCCGCAGAGTCTGCTGATCACTCCGTTTTTTGCCATTGACATCGTGATGATCGGACGGTCTGCATACTCTTGTGCCATCTCCAAAGTTGCTCTAAGTAATGTCAGCACATCTTTCCTGCACTGCGGCATCACTGCGATTTTGGGAAGATCTGCTCCAAGTTCCTGCATCTTCTGAAGTCTTGCCACGATTTCTTCTTTGGGAGGAGTTTTCTCAAAATCGTGATTGGAAACCACCACTTTCACTCCGAAGGTATGCGCTGTTTTTATGAGAGATTTCACCGTTTTCTCTCCTGCTGATAATTCTACATCGATCAGATCTGCCATCTTAGTCCGGGCTGCTTTTTCATTCAATTCTCTGTACGCCACCGCATCGATTGCCTGTTCTCCGCCCTCCTGCAGTGTACGGAATGTGAATAAAAGCGGAATCTCTCCTGTGATCTCACGCAGCTTACGCAAGACATGTTCGATGCACTCAAACGAAAATACATCTTCGTACCAGTCCACTCTCCATTCCACTACATCTGCTTTTGCCTGTACTGCACTTTTTGCGTTTTCTAAAATCTCCGGTACTGTTTTTCCCACTATCGGAACACAGATTTTCGGCGTTCCTGTGCCAATCTCTAAATTTCTCACTTTTATAGTATTCATCGTTTGTTTTCCTCCCTGGATCACTGTTTTATATCTACTGTATCTTATCTTGAAAAATCCTGCAAGAGCAGTCTTGTTTTTATTTTCTCAACTCTTTTAACTGTCTCATCAGAAGAGGGATTTCAAAAAGAAGCATCACGATCCACCCGATCAGATTCGCCCACGCAAGGCTTACAAATCCAAAGTGGAATACCAGAAACATCACAATGACTGCCAGCACACGTCCTGCCATATTCATAAAAGTACTGTACAGTGTCACCTTCAGATCTCCCATGCCACGGAAAAATCCCTGAATCCCATTCGTTATCGCCGGAAGAATATACATCCAGGAAACCAGATGCAGATAAGACCTCCCCAGAGCCACCACCTGTGCATCTTCCTGAGAGGTAAACAATCCCATAATCTTCTCTGCACCAAAATACATCAGAACCAGCAAAATCAGACCATATACCAGTTCAATCCCGATTCCACTCTGAAATCCCCTGCGGATTCTTTCCTTTTTGCCTGCCCCCTTATTCTGGGCAATAAAAGTCGTCATGGCATGTCCGATGTTCTGCTGAGGAATATACGCAAAATCATCCACGCGGTTTACTGCCGTAAATGCTGCCATTACACTGACTCCCTGGGTGTTGACCACTGTCTGAATGATTGTCTTTCCAATCTGAAGGCAGACTTGCTGCATGGCACTGGTGCTTCCATAACTAATAGTCTTTTTCATCAAACTTTTATCAAACACAAACCACTGCTTTCCCAGGCACAAAAGCGGAACCCGCTTCCTGATATACAACGCACAAAAAAGACAGCTGCTGGCCTCACTTAATACCGTTGAAATGGCACTTCCCGCCACGCCCCATCCAAATACTGCCACAAAAAGCAGATCTCCGAGCACATTTAAAATTGCACTGGCAACCAGAAAATACAGCGGCGTTTTACTATCGCCCAGTGCCCGAAGTGTATTGGCAAGAAAATTGTAAATAAACGTAAACAAAATTCCGATAAAAATGATCCTGAGATACACAAGCGCATCCGGCATCACTTCCTTCGGTACCTGTATCAGCCGAAGCAATGGTTCTGACAACAAGATCGTCAGCACGGATAACCCGATTGAAAATCCGCAGCCGGACAACAATGTGGTACTGATCTGACGAGATAACTGTTCATAATTTCCCGCTCCAAACTGGGAACTCATTAAAATACTTGCCCCCATACAAAGACCGCTGATCAAAAGGATGACAAGATTCATCACCGGTGTGGATGTTCCGACTGCTGCCAATGCGCTCTCCCCCACGTATCGACCTACAATGATGGAATCCACTGCATTATAAAAAAGTTGAAAAAAATTACCGAGTACCAGTGGTATCGTAAAGCCAATCAGAGGAACGGCCACTGCTCCTTGTGTCATATCATGTTCTGTTCCGTTTTTCATGCTGTTCCCTCCTTT